>Ga0209164_1000946_pt1 | contig 46540 bp, 53 predicted proteins | sample MTBNYHSulfiMetaG_FD_187458 | JGI IMG/M metagenome (GOLD analysis project Ga0209164, IMG submission 187458) | Enrichment culture microbial communities from rom New York Harbor, USA that are MTBE-degrading - MTBE-NYH (New York Harbor Sulfidogenic)... | ecosystem: Environmental > Aquatic > Marine >... | reverse complement strand
GCCACACCGTCACCATCATGCGGCACGGCATACGCCAGCTCCTCCCCGACACCATAGAGATGCTGTCGGGCCCCGGCTGCCCCGTGTGCGTGACCGCCAACGCCGACCTGGACAAGGCCATCGCCCTTGCCGCGAATCCTGAGGTGATCATCACCACCTTCGGAGATATGCTCAAGGTCCCCGGCAGCCGCTCCAGTCTGCAGCAGGCGCGCGCCGACGGCGCCGACGTGAGGGTTGTCTATTCGACTCTCGACGCCCTCCAGATCGCCAGAGAGAACCCCGACAGGTCGGTCGTTTTCATCGGCATCGGTTTCGAGACGACCGCGCCCACCATCGCCGCCTCCATCAAGAAGGCTGAGGAGGACGGGATTGGAAACTACCATATCCTGTCCCTGCACAAGCTGTGCCCGCCGGTGATCAGGGCCCTGCTCGACTCCGGTGAAGTGAAGCTCGACGGCCTCATCTGCCCCGGCCATGTGAGCGCCGTTATCGGCTCGCGCCCGTGGGAGTTCGCCGCGCGCGACTACGGCATCGCCTGCGTCGTCACCGGCTTCGAGCCCCTCGATGTCCTGCTCTCCGTTGACATGCTGGTCAACCAGATCGAGAAGGGCAAGCCAACGGTGGAGATCGCCTACCGCCGCGGGGTGACCCCCGACGGAAACCTGACAGCGCAGAAGCTGATGCACGCCGTGTTCGAGCCGTCGCCGGCGACGTGGCGCGGCATGGGGACGGTCCCGGGCAGCGGGTTGACACTGAGAGAGGAATATGAGAGGTTCGACGCGGAGCGCGTCTTCGACATCGACCCGGGCCCCACCATCGAGCACAAGGGCTGCATCTGCGGCGACATCCTCAGGGGGGTGAAGACCCCACCCGACTGCAAGCTGTTTGGCACCGCGTGCACCCCGGAGCGTCCGGTGGGGCCGTGCATGGTCTCCTCCGAGGGAAGCTGCGCCAGCTACTATCACTATGGAAGCATCTGAGGACGAGAAGATACTCCTGGCCCACGGCAGCGGGGGCAAGCTGAGCCACGACCTGGTGGAGAAGGGCTTTCTGCCCTCCTTCGACAATCCCCTGCTCTCCAGGCTGGACGACTCGGCCGTCTTCGAGGCCACGGGCCGCCTCGCCTTCACCACCGACAGCTACATCGTGACCCCCATCTTCTTCCCCGGCGGTGACATCGGCAAGCTGGCGGTGTGCGGCACGGTCAACGACCTGGCGATGAGCGGCGCTACACCGCTGTACCTCAGCGTGTCCTTTATCATCGAGGAGGGGTTCCTGTTCAGTGACCTCGGCCGCGTCGTCACCTCCATCCAGCGGGCCACCGACGAGGCGAGAGTCAAGGTGGTCACCGGAGACACCAAGGTGGTGAACCGCGGCAGCGCCGACCGCCTGTTCATCAACACCGCCGGCGTGGGCATCATCCCCGACGGGGTGGACATCTCCGGTTCAAACGCCCGACCGGGCGACAAAGTCATCCTCAGCGGGCCCATCGGCGACCACGGCATCGCCATCATGAGCGAGCGCGAGGGGCTGAAGTTCTCCAGCCCGGTGAAGAGCGACTGCGCCCCCCTCAACCACCTGGTGTCCGACATGCTGGAGGTATCGAGCGACATCCACTGCCTCCGCGACCCCACGCGGGGCGGCCTGGCCACCACCCTCAACGAGTTCGCCGCCCAGTCCGGTGTCAGCGTCGTCATCCACGAGGAGGCCGTGCCGGTGCGGGACGCGGTGCGGGCCGCCTGCGAGATGCTCGGCTTCGACCCGCTCTACGTCGCCAACGAAGGGAAGCTGGTAGCCGTTGTCGCCCCCGGCGACGCCGAGAGGGTCGTCGGCAGGATGAAGAAGAGCCGCTACGGGGCTGACGCCGCCATTATCGGAGAGGTCACCGAGGACCACCCTGGGAAGGTGGTGCTGAGGACCACCCTGGGCGCCTCCCGCATCGTCGACATGCTGGTCGGCGAGCTCCTGCCACGGATATGCTAGCCACCGCACAATCCCTCATTCGACGATAGCTAACGTTATCGTCAAGGCAAAAGTTCGGAACAACTGTCACGCGCTGGATACACACTGGGATTGCCATCCGATATCCAACTCGTTTGACTGATGTCGGGACTGTTGACATCGCAGACCGCGCAGACTACCTTACGCACACCAGCCGAGACAGGGGAGGGCGACCATGTAATTGAGAAAGGTTATCGGTGAACGGCATCATGACCGGCCCGGACCAGGCCGCGGAATAGAACCGATGGAGGAGAACGATGATGGACAACCCTTTGGTCCTCTACGAAGTGAAAGAGCAGATCGCCTACATAACACTGAATCGACCCGAGAAACGGAATGCCCTCAACAACGACCTGAGCATAGAGCTGGGCAAGACGTGGAAACGTTTTGAGCAGGATTCCGATGCCCGGGTAGCGATCCTGAGCGGGGCCGGTGACGCTTTCTGCGGCGGGGCCGACGTGACACGCGGCGAAGGAGAGCTGACTCTGGAGGCTCTTTATCAGGCATTCGCGCCGAACGGCACAACCCTCCTCAAACCAGTCGTTGGCGCTGTCCACGGTTTTGCCGTCGGGGCCGGCTACGGCCTGGCTATCAGGAGTTGCGATTTGACGATTGCCGCCGAGGATACCCGATTCGGATTCCCTGAGCCACGGGTGGGCACGGTGGGCGGCATAATCGAGTACCTTCCCTATATGCCGTTCAAGATAAGTCTGGAGTTCCACCTCACCGGCTGGATGATGAGCGCCCACAGGGCATACGAAGTGGGCCTGGTCAACAAGGTTGTGCCGAAGGCGGAGCTGATGGACGAGGCCGCCAGGTGGGCCGAGAGGCTGAAGAAGAACGCCCCCCTGGTCATGAGAGTCATCAAGTACTCGCACTACAAAGCGATGGACACCATAGCCAACAGGTCCAGATTGGAGTTCGAGGCTTTCATTCAGCCGGTACGGCAAAGCCAGGACAGGCTCGAGGGCTCCAGGGCTTTCTTTGAAAAGAGGGAGCCACGGTTTGAGGGGAAGTGAGGCTGATTCCATCTGCGCACCGGCTGTGAAGCAAGCTCGGGCTACTGGATTGTAGGCGACAGCCGGCTTCTCCACGCATGGTTGGAGCACCCGCTCCAACCTACCCTCACCTACACGACGGGCTCGTCGAGGCGCAGAGAGGGTGGCCGGCAGGACGAGGAACAGGCCAGTACGGGGCCGACGCAGCCACAGTCGGAGAGACTGCTGAGGACCAACCCCGGCGCCTCCCGCACCACCGACATGCTGGTCGCCGAACTCCTGCGTTGTTATCGCAGTTTTTCCTCCACGTAGAACCTCTGTTCAGTCTGCATCCTCCACCCTTCCCACACCACAATACAGCGTACTTCGCTCCACTCCACCGGGCAGTTCAGGCTCATGCCTATTGACATTCCCACAACAAATAGTTTACTATCCTCCAAAATCAGAGGAGGTATGCTAGATGGAAGCCTATTGCGTGAAATGTCGTGCCAAGAGGGAGATGAAGGACCCCAAGAAGATCACCATGAAGAACGGGAAGCCGGCGACCCAGGGCGTGTGCCCGCGATGTGGCACCAAGATGTTCCGGATAGGCAAGAGCTGAGGCAACGGTGCTCATAGCATGGTGAAAAGGCTGGGTATCTGCACGCACAAGGTGCCCAGCCTCGTTGTGGCAACCGTTTGCCTACCATGAACGGCCGCTGTCTTGGCGCCGGCTCTGGTGGGCATGCCTGCAAACAAGACGCCGAGGCACACACCTTGGCATAGTCCTGCGCTGAGCGGAGACCCAAACGTGGGTCAGTGGCATCGAGGGACAACAGCCGGTTGTCCTGCGGGCCTAGCAAGGAAGGAGACCAATGAGCAAGAGCAAGAGCAGCACGGGGCTTGAGTCCAATATCGCGGGACTGCTGTCCTATCTGGTTGGCTGGATCACCGGACTGATATTCTTCCTTATCGAGAAGGAGGACGGGTTCGTTCGCTTCCACGCCATGCAGTCCATCATCTTCTTCGGCGCGGTGACGGTGATTCAAATCATCCTGGGTATCCTGGGGATCATCCCCGTCATCGGGCTCATATTCGACATAATCGGGTACATCGTGTGGCTTCTCGCCGTTGTGATGTGGATCGTCTTCATGATCAAGGCCTACCAGGGAGACCGCTTCAAGTTCCCCATCACCGGCCAGATGGCGGAGAAGTACTCCAAGACGTGACAGAGCCCTCGCTACGACTCAATCGCCAACCTCGCCTGAGCGCAACCATCACAGCACCGCGCATTGTATGATGGAGGGGATGGCACCTGTACCACGTTGTTGCGAGCCGTGGCTATGCCTGCCATGTCGAGGTGGCAGCGGAGAGTCCGCGTCTTCTAGTCCGCTTTAGCCTGCGCCCTCGCAGAGACGGCGGGGGCCCGTCCCATACGGGCAATCCTTGCCAATATATAGCCAAGCCCATAGAGGACCATGATGGGAGCGGCAACGAGTGCCTGATTGACCGGGTCGAAGGTAGGGGTAATGATGGCTCCCAGAATGAACGCAAGGACGAAAGCGTACTTCCACTTCTTGGCAACCCACTCTGGCGATATGACGCCGATCTTGCTGAGAAAGAACATCACTAGGGGTATCTCGAACACCACCCCCATCCAGAAAAGGAGCCTGGTTACCACCGAGACGTAATCGCCCACCGTCCACCACGGGAGTATGTCGCCGCCGACGAAACTGGGGAACTGGTAGTACAGGAACCTGAGCGCCGGCGGCAGAAGAACGAAGTAGCAGAAGACTAACCCACTAAGGAAAAGAATGACCACCCCGGGCAGCATGGTGTATACGTAGCTCTTCTCTCTGCGGGTAAGCGCCGGACTGACGAACATCACGAACTGAAAGACAAGGAAGGGCATCGCTATGGCGAGGCCACCGTAGAGGCAGACCCTCATGTAGCTTCCCAGCAACCCGGTCACATTGGTGTAGTACAGCTCAATGCCGGGGACCGGCCTCTGCAGGATATCGAAGAGGTACCGTGCGAAAGGGAAACATATGCCGACACCGATGGCGACCGCGATTAGACTCTTGACCAGCCGTCCCCGCAGCTCCTGCAGGTGACCCAGCACGGTGAGTTTCTTGTCGTCTTCCATCAGCCGTGCTCTGCCTCGGTCTTCAGTTCCCCATCCACTTCCTCTTCTCTCTTCTCAGAACCACCCGCTGCCTCGCTCTTCAGTTCCTCCCTTTCCTGCTCGGCACCTTCCCCCCGCTTCTCAGCGGTATCCCCCGCCCCCCCCAACACCGACGACTTGAGGTCAGAGGCCGCCTGTTTCAGGGAATCATAGGCACTGACGCCGTCGGCTCTGGGAGTGCCCTCGACCTCCCTGGTCAACTCCCTCGTCAACTCGAAGGAAGCCCTCCTCAGCCGACGGTAGAAAGTACCCAGTCTCGCCGCTATCTCAGGGAGCTTTCTCGGACCCAAGAGCGCGAGGATGATGACAAATATGAGAAGGATTTCCCAGAAACCTATACCTAAGAAACCGTCCATAACCACTACCTCAGCCGGTCCCTCTGGGCAAAGGAAACCGCCTCACCTCAATCCTCAAGGACAAGGGGGGATAACCAAGGGGCTAGCTTTTCTCTTCGTCAGCCTTATCTTTTTCGTCGGGTGTGTCTTTCTGTTTCTTCGAAGGTACCTTCTCCTCGTCCTCACCCGTCGACGCCCTGCGGAAATTGCGGACACCCTTTCCGAGAGCGCCCAAGGCGTTGGGCAGCCTTCCCACGCCAAAGATGATCAGCACAACCGCCACTATGGCGACGATCTCCCACGGTCCCAAGTGTGGCATACTCCCCCTCCTACAGACCCCTACCGGGTCTCTTCACTCTTTCTTGTTGTGGTCGGTTCTCCAGCCTTGTACCCCAAGTCAGCAGCTTGTCTATCCATATCCAGTGTACCTATCCACTGCAAAGGTATCAATACCTCGGACTGTGATTGGCGCAAGTCAATGGCCTTGATATAGCCCTTGCACTCCTCACAGACGTAGAGCCGATACAGGCCCTGCCCAGCAGAGAAATAGGCCAGGTTCCCTTGATCCGTCGTCCCGCAGAAGGGACACTCCAACCGCTGGAAGCGCCACTCGGCATCGCACCGTCCGCAGACCAGCCATCGGCCCCCCTCCTCACCCCGGAGGACCGCCAGGTTCGCCGTCCCCCCACATATGGGGCAATACCTTCGCCGCCACAGTTTCTGGTCAACGTGAGGCAGCAATGCCTCTGCCTGCACCACCAGGAAAGGCTTGATGGCAGTGTAGACTGCAGCGACCAGCGCTTCCTCCTCTTCACCACCCGACACCGGCTCTCCTTCATACCACGCCCTGGCCATCTCCTGCAGAGGCAGCGTGCGGTGCGTAGCACCCGGGGGAGAATACTCTTCGATGACCGAGAGTGCCTTGCCAAAGAGCGAGTTCACCACTTCCCAGTCAAGCTGCAGTTCGTCGAAAGTCAACAGAGGCGTACCGCGGCGCAAACGCTCTGGTATCGCCTCTGGACTTGCCTGAGGGTCATCGATGGATATGGTCGCCTTTGCCTCGGTCTGAATACGCATCAGCCGGGCATACAGTTCTATCGGGCCGGGTAGAGAGTCCTTCTGCCATTGGTCCAGCGTCTCAAGCACCCGCCTGTCGGTCTCCCTACCCATCACCAACCCACCCACATATTAGTATGTTAAGAACCCTCCCCGCTCTTCACCTCATCGTACCACTTCTTGTGGTGCGACTCAGCGTATTTGGCGGTCACCTTTCCACCCCACATCGACCAGAATATCCCCCGCATCCTGGGGTGGAAAGCAGACAGATAAACGTGAACGAACGCGAAAGCGAGCAGGGCAATGAAGCCAACGTCGTGGAAGAAGGCACTCCACATGAAAACGCCGCCCGAGATGAGGTCCTTGAAGAACCACATCAACGCCCCGGTGATAATCATGACCGCCCCTCCGCCTAGGACAAACAACCACCACAGCTTCTGCCCGGTGTTCATATGCTCCTGGGGCGGCATCGTCTCCTCACCACCCAGCATGTAGTACCCGGGGGCTGCTTTCACCCATCCTATGTCATCCCGCCCCCACTTGAACGCCTCCATTACCGCCTTGATCGTGCCTTTGGGATCTGTCACGAAGTAGAATGCCGCCCAGCCGACCATGATCACGGCGGCAATGCGGTGGAAGACGCCACTTATCCCACCCGCCCCAGCACCACCGCCAAATTGCGGCACGAAGAAGAAAAGGCCCGTGATGAAAAGCACTATCCAGGCGATGGCGTTCACCCAGTGCAGGATAATAACCGGCCTGGAGTACCGCTCAACCACCTCCTCCCCCGGGGCCGGTGGAGCCCCAAAGAGGGTGTGGAAAAAGGGAGTCGACTTCGGCTTGCGTTCGACCTTTTCCATATCACTCCTCCTCATTTCCTACTTTGATCGTTCTCTTGGCAACAAGGTAGTTGAACCCCAAGCCCAGTACGGCAAGGGCGGCTACGCCCCAACCTATGGGTTGAATAATGTCCTGCCACGCGGTGGCGACGGCAGGCACCTTCGGGTTCACCGGCAGCCCGTACACCGCCGGCGAGTCATCGAGCACGTACAGCACGTGCAACCCGCCCAACTCCTTCTCACCGTAGAGGTAGGCATTAGGATGGGTCGACTTGAGAGCCGCTACCCTTGCCTGCCCTTCAGCCAACATCGCGCTGCGGTCGCCGAACGTCAGTGCCCCGGTGGGACAAGTCTTGACACACGCTGGCTCCTCCCCGTTGGTGATACGGTCCTCACACAGAATACACTTGTTCATAGTGCGCACGCCGCTCACCGCACCACCGGCCCCACCACCAGTGCGGGGCACATCGAAGGGGCAGGCTTCCACACAGTAGCCACAACCGGTGCACAGGCTCCTGTTGTATGCCACGAAACCCAGCTCGTGGTGGTACAGGGCCTTGGTGGGGCAGACTTCGACGCACGCCGCATCGGTGCAGTGCATGCACGCGCGCCTGGTGAAGATCCAGCGAAGGTCGTAGGTACTGTCGCCCATCTCGGTGAACCTCATCTTCAACCAGGTGTTGAACGAGAGGTCGGGGGGATTCTCATACGTTCCCCGATTGGTAGTCACCTCACCGGAGAGGTCGTTCCACTGCTTGCACGCCACCTGACAACCGCGGCAGGCCGTACACTTGGTCGCATCGTACAGAATCGCTTTCTCAGCCATGTCACTCCTTCCCGTTCAGCTACACCTTCGCGATGTTGCAAAGGAACGTCTTGTACTCTGGTATCGTGGTGTTGGCATCTCCCACATGCGGGGTAAGGATGTTGCCGCTGCTGTGGAACGCGCTCGACCGTCCCACGAAACCCCAGTGCCACGGAACGCCCACGTGGTCGATCTTCTTTCCGCCGACGGTCATTCTCTGCCACCGTGGCGTCACCACCGCCACCGCCAGCACGTAGCCTCTCGCCGTCGATACCTTCACTCTATCACCGCTCTTGATTCCCTTCTCCTTGGCCAGCTCCGGTCCCAGCTCGGCGAAGACCTCCGGCTGCAGCTCATTGAGCCACGGGTGATTGCGCGTCATCTGCCCCGCCTGCCACATCTCAGACACGCGATAGGTGGTGCCCACGTAGGGAAACTCCTCCGGCGCGCCCTTCTGGTTCCAACCGTCCAGGTCGCCCACATAGCAGCACGGGTCGTTGAACCCTGGCGTGCCTTTGCCCGAGGTACCGTTGCTCACACCGGTCACCAGATTGGTGTGCAGCGGGCTCTCCCATGGCTCGTAGGCAACGGGGAACGGCCCCTCCGCCATACCCGCCGGCCCCCACAGGTGCCCCAGACCCTCCGTGTGCATGATAAAGGGGAGGTACTTCTCCCCTGGGGCCGCCAGGTTAATCGGCGGCCACCCACCGTCAGGTATGTCGCCCTTCCAACCGCCGTTGTATGAGACAACCGGATGCTCACTGTCCCACGGCTGCCCGTCGAAGTCCACCGACGCCCTGTTGTAGATGATGCGCCGGTTTATCGGCCAGCACCAGGACCAGTTGGAGTAGAGACCGATCTGGTTAATGCTGGCATCCACCGGGTCGCGATCCTTGGCCCTGTTTCTCCCATCGGCGGTGAACATACCCGAGTAGAGCCAGTTTCCGCAGGCGGTCGAACCATCGGCAGCGAGCGACACGAAGTTCGTCACGAGAGACTTGTCGGCCACCTTGTAGCCATGGATCTCCAGAGCAACCGCATTGGGGTCGGCCTCGTCGGCGTACTCGCCAGTGGTGCGGTAGTCCCAATACAGTTTGTTTATCGGGTCCGCCTTGGGCCCGCTCTCTCCAGCGTACTTCTCTTTGAGCTTGAGCATGAGTGCGTCGATTATGGCCAGGTCTGCCTTGGCCTCTCCTATGGGCTCGACAGCCTTGTATCGCCATTGCGCCCAGCGACCGCTGTTGGAGATGCTTCCCTGTTTCTCGTAGGAACAGGCGGCCGGCAGGAGGAATACCTCCGTCTTTATGTTGCTGGGGTCAACCCGCCTGGTGGAGTCGGCAGACTCCGGGTCTGGCCGCTTCCAGAAGGCCGCCGTCTCCGTCTCGAACAGGTCGGCCACCGCCAGCCAGTCGAGGTTCTCCATGGCACGGCGTTCGCCCTGCGAGTCAGGACCGCCTACCGCCGGGTTCTGCCCCCAGACCATCATGCCCTTGATAATACCCTGCGCCATGGCCTCAAACGTACCGATGTGAGTATAGTCATGGCCGCTGGTTACCTTGGGCAGATAGTTGAAGGCGAAGTCGTTTGACGCGGTGGCGCTATCCATCCACCATGCCTTGAGGAGACTGACCAAGTACTTCTTGTAGTTCTGCGCCTCGTCACTCAACCACCACCAACTGGCGCTCTTGTCCCCCGCCAGACCGCTGGGGGTCACCGGCAGCTTCGCCGCGCGATTCCTGGCAATGTAATCGCCCAGCGCCTGGTCGGTGTGGTTGACCATGGACAGATAGCCGGGGAGTATGTGGGAAAGCAGGCACATGTCGGTGGAACCCTGCACGTTGGAGGTCCCTCTGAGGGCGTTGATTCCCCCACCAGCAACGCCGATGTTGCCCAGCAGTAGCTGCATGATGGCATAGCCCCTGATGTTCTGCGTCCCGTAGCTGTGCTGGGTGGTGCCCATGGCATACATTATGGTACCGGCCTTGCCCGGCGCCCCGGTGGCCGCATACGTCTGGCACACCGTCTCGAATCTATCTTGAGGACAGCCAGTAACCTCCTCCACCTTCTCAGGAGTGTATTCCTTGTAGTTCTCCCACAGCAACCTCAGCACGCACCTGGGGTGCAGGTCACTCCAGTCCGTCCAGGTATTGTTCACCACCGCCGCGTCCGTGTCCGGGTTGGTGGTATTGGCGTACTTCCACGTTGACTTGTCATATGACCCCAGCTTGCCTGGCGCAGCCGCCGTGTTCTCCTTGAAGCCAATGAACAGCCCAGCATCGCCGGAGTCCTTCCATCCCTTGAACCCATCATTGACGATGAGAGCGGCATTGGTGTACTGCGTCAGGTAGGTGAGATTGTACTTCTTCGCCCGCTCCGAAGGGCTGGAGTTCTCGATGTCATTCAGTATCCACCGTATCATCCCGCCGATGAAGGTGATATCGCACCCCGACCTCATGGGAGCGTAGATGTCCGCTTTCGAAGAAGTCCGCGTGAAGCGGGGGTCAACGTTTATGAGCTTGGCGCCTCGTTCCTTGGCCTTGGTGACCCACTTGAAGGATATCGGGTGGTTCTCCGCCGCATTTGACCCGATGATCAGGACGCAATCGGCATTCCTGAGGTCGATCCAATGGTTGGTCATTGCTCCCCTGCCGAACGACTCTCCCAGAGCCGCTACAGTAGCGGAGTGTCATATGCGGGCGCAGTGTTCAACGTACACCAGCCCGAGAGCACGAACCATCTTGACATTGAGGTAGCACTCTTCGTTGTCCAGCTCACCGCCACCGAAGTCGCAAATGGCATCGGTGCGATTCACGTTGTACGTCTTGCCACCCACATCGACGGTGGACAGCCAGTTCTCGTCCCGCGTTTTCTTTATCCTGTCGGCTATCTGGTCGATGGCCCAATCCCACGTTACCTCTTCCCATTTATCGCTGTAGGCCGCGCGATAGCGGGGCTTGGTCAAACGGTTGGGGTTGTCGTTGCCATCCACGGTGCGGAACTGGGCCAGCGCCTGCCCCTTGGAGCAAAGCGTGCCCTCATTGATCGGATGGTCCGGGTCACCCTCAATGTCCACCACTTTACCGCTCTCAGCAGCTACGATACCGCCACAGCCCACCCCACAGTAGCAGCAGATGGTCGTCACTTCGCCGATCTTCTTGTGAAGCGGGATGGACGGGAACGGTGCACCACCCTTCCAATCCATTCCCTTAAAGAAAACAAAACCGGCTGTACTGGCGCCGGAGAGCTTGAGGAAGCCCCTTCGAGTTAGCTCCATACTTCACCTCCTGTCACGTAGTACCTCCTTACGTACCAATTGGAGAACACCGCTATTTGTGGAAGTGTATCATCCCGATTTCGGGCTTGTCAACACCCGTGTCCCAGAATCACATAGAAATGCATAGAAAGCTATATTCGTCTCTCATTTTGGGACGAAACAAGCCTTGTCCAACTAACCGAAGCGCGAAGCGTCACCGAGACCACTGACGTGAGGAAAGGTTGAACAAAACCCACCAGTGTGATACCTTTGTCTTCGCCCCGGCTGAAGCATGCGGCTCGGACGGCACGTTCTATTGTCAACCGACCCGAACAGAGGATGGTGAGAGCATGGCCCGCATTCCTGGCGGAGAGCGTCCACAAAACCGTTGGCAGGAAAACCCCCAACTGAGGGTCATCGAACGGTTGGTTGCAGCCAAGGCGACGACCAGCATCCGCAGCCCTCATTTCTGGATAATCCTGGCCCTCATGGCGGTCCTCGGCTACGTGTACTACGGCGTTCTCACCGCCTTCCACGATGTGCTCGCCGTGTTTTTTTTTACCCCCTGATCTACGCTGCCGTCGTCTACCGGCTTCGAGGCGCAGCGGTCACCTGGCTCCTCTTCCTCTGCATTCTGTTGCCCCACGCCATCCTGTTCTCCACTGACCCCTACATGTTGGCAAGGTCGCTTCTCCTCGCCGCCTTTGCTTTTCCCATCACCGGCCTGGTCGCCACCCAGTTGAACTACCTGGAGCGCCAGCTTGAGGCCTATCGGGAGATCCTGTCCCTGAGTGAAGAGCTGCATGACTATATCGGGCGTTTGGAAAGCACTCAGAGGCAACTCATCCAGGCGGAGAAAATGAACGCCCTGGGCCAGTTGGCTGCCTCCATAGCCCACGAAATCAACAACCCTCTCGCCGGGGCGCTGGTCTATACTCAACTCCTGTCAAAGAAAGTGGGTGGCGACTCCTTTGACAAAGGGGAGACGATTGCGAACCTGTCAAAGATCGAGGGGGCGGTCAGCCACTGCTCGACACTGGTACGCGGGCTTCTCGATTTCGCCCGCCAGACCGCGCCTGTGCTGCAGCAAGTGGCGGTGAGTGACGTCATCGACAACGTCATGATGGTGGTGGGCCACCAGGCGCAGATGAACCATGTGGAAGTAACAAAGGAGGAGACGTCGCCGTCCCTGGATGTTCTCGCTGATCCTCACCAGCTTCAGCAAGTTCTGACGAATCTGGTGATCAATGCCATACAGGCAATGCCCGATGGCGGAAAGCTAGCCATCCGTATCGCGGCCGATGACGACGGCCAGGTCGCCGTAAGCGTTGAGGACACCGGCTGCGGCATAGCCCCCGAGAATATCGACAAGATCTTCACCCCCTTCTTCACCACCAAGGAAGAAGTGAAAGGGGTAGGCCTAGGCCTGGCTGTATCCCTCGGCATCGTCGAGCGACACGGCGGCAGGATCGAGGTTCAAAGCGAGGTGGGAAAGGGTACCACCTTCACCGTCCATCTGCCGGCATACGGCGGCGGCCAAGACCAGCCGATATCATCGCAGCCATAGCCTGCCATTCCATCCTGACATCGCCTCGGCCGCATCTACTCAATCGCCGCGTTCACCGAAGGCGCTGCCAGCGTAGCGTACCCGGCGGATCCCTTACTTGAAGGACACCTTCAACATGTGCGCCGAGCAGGAGATGCAGGGGTCATAGGCCCGGACCAGCATCTCCAGGGTCAGCCTGATCTCATCCTCGGGCCGACTCAGTATCACCGGCACCAGACCTTCCATGTCCTTCTGGATGTTGTTGTGGTTCTGATTGGTCGGGATGACGCAGTTGGCCCTGGTCATTATCCCATTCTCATCATAGGTGTAGTCGTGGAACAGGATGCCTCGCGGCGCTTCCACCACCCCTACACCCCTCCCTGCTTTCGGCTTGACCTCGTTCGCCTCCTCCTTGAGCCCCCTGCTGAGGAGCTCATCGATAATCCTGAGGCTGTCCTCGGCGGCGTGAACGCATTCCACCACCTGAGCAACGGTTATCATGAAGGGGTTGTGGCAGGGAGCGCTCAGCCCGAGGTCGCCAGCGGCTTTGCTGGCCAGGGGCAACAACTGGCCGTGATTGATGTTGAAGCGGGCCAGAGCCCCCACCATGTAAGAATCCCTCTTGTTCTTGGTGTACTTGGCGGTGGAATGAGGGACACAGAACTCGTTGGTCACCTCAAGGTACCTGTCCGCCGGGGTGACGCCAGCGTCTGAAGAGGCTACACCGCCGCTGATGAACGCGTACTCTGCCGGGTCTGTGAGGGCGATGTACTCCGTCTCCCGAACGAAATCGGGGATGCTCAGCGTCTTGAATAGCTCCACCGTGGCATCAAGGTCAGGCAGGGCATCCTCGAGTCTACCCCTCATGGCTTTCAATCCGTCGGGGTCAGGCAGCTTGGCGAAGCCCCCCACCATACAGGATATGGGGTGAGTCTTCCTGCCGGCCAGCAGTTCGGCGAGGTTGTAGGCCAGTTTTTTCAAGCGCAAGGCCCGCACCACTGCCTCTTTGTGCGTTTCCACCAGTGGGAACACGCTGCCCGCGCCGAGGAAGTCAGGGGCGGCCAGGAAGTAGGCATGCAGCACGTGGCTCTCCAGCGTCTCGGCATTGAAAAGCAGTTTGCGCAAGAGGAGCGTCTGCTCCGACGGCTGGATACCAAAGGCAGCCTCAGTGGCCTGGATCGATGCAGTGCTGTGGGAGATAGAGCAGATTCCACAGATTCGCGAGGCAATAATGGGGACATCCTCATAGTACCTGCCGCGAAGCATGGCCTCAAAGAGCCGCGGCGATTCCGGAACCTCCCACCTCAACTCCTCAATCGTGCCGTTACTGGCATTCAGCACGATATTGCCGTGTCCCTCCACCCGGGTCACCTGATGGACGTCAACGTTTACCTTCGTCACTTGAGCACCTCTGCGTAGGAATTGTATATCTTGAACTTCTCAACGACCTGCTCCACCGTGAGACCATACTTCTGAAGTATGTCCTTCTCCGAGTCGATGTTGGGATCGTCAACCAGGCCGCGACACCCCCAACAGTATCGCCCGCCGGTGACGCATATGGCATCGCAGCCGGCCCTTGTCACCGGTCCCAGGCAGGTCATACCTCTCTCGAAGACGCACACATTGCCCGCCATCTTGCACTCCACGCAGACCGGGTAGTTGGGTATCTCGGGTTTCTTGCCCAGCAGCAGCGCCTTGACCACCTTGAGAAGCTCGTTGGTGTTTATGGGACAGCCTCTCACGTAGTAGTCCACCGGGACTACCGCATCAATGGGGCGGGCGGGGATAGTATCGTAGTACTTGGCGTCATCCCCGTACACTATCCGCAGCGCCTCGTCCATGGGCAGGTGGTTCTTCAAGCAGTTTACGCCCCCGATGCAGGCGCAGGCTCCCAGGGCGACAACCACCTTCGCCTGGTCACGTATGGCTTGAAGTCGAGGGATCTCCGACTCTCTGCTTATGCTCCCCTCAACGAAGGCTATGTCGTAGTTGTCCTCCCTCTCCGTCTTGACCTCCCTGAAGTTGACGATATCCACCGCCGCAAGCAGGTCGAGAACCTGACCTGCGTCGAGATTGAGTGAGTCCAACTGGCACCCTTCACAACAGGTGAAATCAAAGAACGCTACTTTCGGCTTCATTACACTGCCTCCCTTAGTCTTCGCAGTTGAGCGAGAGAGAACACAGGCCCCTCCTGACACACATAGACGTCGTTAATCTGGCAATGCCCGCATTTGCCCACGCCGCATTTCATCCTTCGCTCCAGCGACAGGATTATGCTCTCATCGGGAAGGTCCTTCTTACGGAGCTCACCGATGACGAACCGGTACATGATGGGCGGGCCCACTACCACCGCCATAGTCCTCCGGGGGTCAATATCGACCTTTGGCATGAGAGTGGTGATAACCCCCACATTCCCCGTCCACTTCTCGTCCCCCACGTCAACCGTCTCGTAAAACTCAATCTCCGGGCTGTGGCTCCACTCAGCTAGCTCGTCTAGGAACAGCCGCTCCGCCGGCGACCTGGACCCGAAGAGCAGGAGTGCCCGCCCGAAACGTTCCCTGTTATCGAGGACATACTGAACCAGGGAGCGCAGCGGGAAGAGGCCGATACCCCCTGCTACAAAGAGAATGTCCTTGCCTTCAAGTGCCTCCAGCGGGAAACCGTTGCCGAACGGGCCGCGGATCCCCACGATGGCTCCCTTCTGCAGACCATGCAGGGCCCCGGTCACGTTCCCCACGTTCCGCACCGCCAGCTGGAAGGTCCCGTTTCTGGTAGGCGACGAGCTGATGGAAATGGGCGCTTCTCCAACGCCCAGGATGGAGACTTCCACGAATTGCCCCGGCCGCTGCCCCAGAGCCTTGCCGTCCTGGAACCTGAACTCGAATACCTTCTCCCGTGGAGTCAGCTCAGTCACCGCCACCAGTTCAGCCGAGCGCGGCGCGTAGAGCTCAGTCCCCGCGCTCACCTCCCTGATTGCGCGAATGGCCGCTGCTTTGGCCCTGGCGCTCTCCGCCAGCGCGTTGAATACCTCCAGTGGACTGGCGATGTCAGCCAGACAGGCGGTGGCGCACCGGCCACAGCCCACACAGCCAACCACACCATACCTTTCAAGGACGTATTTCCCCTTGCGGTAGATCCGGTGCCGCAATCGACTGGCTTTGTCATGCCTGAAGTTCTCACCTGTCGCTACCCTGGCGAAATCGACCAGCATGCAGCCATCCCAATGGCGCTGGCGCTCACCCTCCTTCAGGTTGAGTGCCATCTCGTCCTGGACATCGAAGCAGAAGCAGGTGGGACACACCATAACGCAGGAGCCGCAGCTAAGGCAGGGCTCGCTTCTCGTCTCCCAGTATGGGTCGTCGTAGCTCTCCTCCAACAGCTTCGGCAGCGTCTCTCTGGGCACGTCCAGCGAGAGTTGATACTTGGTCAGCGCCTCGTCTCTCACCGCCTTCTGCTTGGCTACCTCATCCCCGGTCGGCTCCCTGACCTGGGCATACTTCGCCAGAAGCTCGGCGCCCTTCTCCGACCCCACGGTTACCATGAAGTCGACCCCGATGTCCGTCAGCAGCAGGTCAAAGCCCGTTTCGGCCAGGTGAGTCCCCATGCTGGGACAGAAGGCTCTTGGAGATGGATTGAGGCAATCGAGGCCGATTATGATGGTGTTCTGACGCCGGGCAATGTAGTTCGGGTCAGGATTGACGCCGATAAACGCCTCGTCCAGCAACTGGATGGCCTTTATGTCGTAGGGATGCACGCCTACGATGGCTCTGGGCGCCGCCTCGATCACCGGCTCTGCCTGCGCCCCATCCCCAACCTTGAACCGAAGGAGAGTCTCTCTTGCCGGCAGAAGGTACTTGGTGGGAGGCATGACAGTGACGTCGTAGTCGAGACACAGCTCATCGAAGCTGGCTATCTTGTCGTAGACGTACTTGCCATGCCTGGCCTTGACCCCCACCAGCTCCATCTCCTCGCCCAGTCTTTCCACCATCGATTTCAGGCTCTCTCCGCTGATGACGAAGGTCTTCCTGACCTCGACTGCTTCCACGACGGGAGGCTTGGGTCGCACTTCAGGCTCGACCAGCGCCTTTGGCTCTGCGGGTAACGACTCGACCGTCTCCCTTACCAGTTTTTCCAGGTCATCAGGAGCGAAGGGTTTGATCAGATAGTCGACTGCACCCAGCTTCGTCGCCTCGTCTGCCGTCCCCGCCGAGGGGTAGGCGGTTATTATGATTGACTTGATCCACGGCCGCTGTGCCTTCACCTCCTTCAACACGGTGATGCCTGTCTTGCCCGGCAGTCTCAGATCCAGAACCATCACGCTGAAGTCCTGCACCTCGATCATCTTCAAGGCCTGCTCACCACTCTCAGCCGTCGCTACGTTGTAGCCCGCGTCCTTGAGCCAGTCTCCGATCGACTCCCGGACAATCGGCTCGTCGTCCACAATCAGAACTGAGTGCTTTTGCATGTCAATGACCTCCTTATCCTTGGCCTTCCAACTCGACAAGGGCTTCCCGGATGAGTCTCTCCAGATCATCGGGCGCAATGGGCTTGACCAGATAGTCGACGGCGCCCAGCTTCATCGCCTCGAGTGACATCTCCGTTGTGGGATAGGCCGTTATCACAATAGCCTTGATGTGCGGCTTCGTCGCCTTCAACTCCTTCAGCACGTTCAGCCCCGTTCTCCCCGGCAATCTCACATCCAGGACCACGACACCGAAGTCCTCTTCCTGCACCATTTCCAGCGCTTGCTCACCGGTCTCCGCCGTTGCCACCTGGTAGCCAGCATCCTTGAGCCAATCCCTGATAGACTCACGCACGATCGGCTCGTCATCCACAATCAGAATCGGTTTCCCAATCACGTTTCGTAATCCTCCTGATGCCAACTATTGCCCCCGGTCTAGGGTGAAAACCGGCATACATGACCTGTGCCATCGCCTCGCGCCATAAGCTCAATCTCGCTTCGCGCCATCATCTCCGTACGCATCGGGGGTTCCACTCAGCTCCTGTACAATCATATCAACGCAGATAGGGATCGCCTCTCTAACCTCGGGAGTACACTCCTCGCTGAAGGTGACCACATCTGCCACTTCAACGCCGAAGATAACCATTTCCGTGGGCAACGGCAGTCCCAACTTGCTGCCAAGCTCAAGAGCGGTGCCAGCGTCGATGTCATGGGGTGATGCAGCGTGCCGGGTAGTGTCCAGCACGTCCCGAGAGAGGCGGTAGACCTGCCCTACCTTGCCGCCCACAGTCTGAATGGCGTCGACGATGATGGCCCTGTCATAGCCGGTCAACAGGTCCAGTATGCTGAGGCCGGCCAGGCTGGCCTCCACCACTGTTACCTCTCGCTGGTCAACCTTGCCTTGGAGTCTCTCAGCTATGCGAACGCCTACCCCATCATCACTGAGAATGGGGTTGCCCAGCCCCAGCACCAGTGTCTTCATTGTCCCTTCCATGCGTCGACCACGGCCGTTCCTATCTCGACTATCCCCTACCCCACGTTTCGGCTCAGAGTTTGCACTACCTCTCCCTTACTATTGTATATTACCACTTCCAACGGCATGTGGCCCGGGAGTGTGTGGGTAGCACAAGCCATGCAAGGGTCATAAGCCCGAAAAGCCATCTCGACCATGTTGAGCAGCCCTTCGGTCACCTCCTGACCTTTTTTGATGAGACCCTGAGCTGCTTTCTTGATCGACATGTGCATGGCGGGGTTGTTGTGCACCGTGGCCACGATCAGGTTCACCGCTGAAACGATGCCTCTGTCGTCAGTCTGATAGTGATGAATGAGTGTGCCGCGTGGTGCTTCTACGATTCCTACCCCCTCGTCCGGGGTCGCAGTGGGTATGGTTCGCACGTTGGGGTCGGTGATCTCACCGTCCTGACACAACTCGAGCAGCCTCTCCGCAGCGTAGACCACCTCGATGAGCCTTGCCCAGTGGAAGGCAAGGGTGGCATGAACCGGCTTGCCCCCCAGCGTCCGGTACATTCTCTCGTACTCAGCTTGAGCCAGGGGGGTTGCCATGCCGTCAGCGGCATTCAGTCGCGCCAGTGGACTGACTCTGTACACCCCACTCTCTTTTCCCTCGGTGAATCCATTCCAGCCCACCTTCTTCAGGAAGGGGAACTTCAGGTAGGACCACGGTTCGGTATGCTCAGCAATGTACTCCAGATAGTCGCCAGGCTTGAACTTGGCAACCTCCTTGCCCTCCGGATCCACCACGCGGACGTCGCCGTCGTAGAAATTGACCTTGTTGTTCTCATCCACGAGACCCATGTAGTAGCTCTTCATCGTGTAGACGCCGCCGGTGATCAGGTCCAGATACTCCTTGTTAGCCAATACCAGGTCGTCGAACAACTTCAACCCAAGCTTGCCGAACTCCACCAGGCTCTTCGCTTTCTCTTCAAAGTCCTCTCGCTCTTCCTCCTTGATTGCTTTGCTCATCCCTCCCGGCAGGCCCCCTACAGGATGAGTGGCTTTGCCTGCGATGGTTGCCTGGATGTCCTGAGCATAGGCCCTATGCTTTATCACCTCACCGCCAACCTGAAGACCGACCTTATCTATCACACCCAGGATGTTCCGCTGGGCGGGGTCAGCGGTAGGGCCGACTACGAAGTCAGGGGCAGCCAGGGCGTAGAAATGGGCTATGTGTGAATGCAGCATGTGGGCGCAGTAGAACAACTCCCTCACTTTCTTTCCCGCCGACGGGGGATCTACGTGGTACACAGCATCTGCGGCCTTACACGAGGCCACGTGATGGGCGCCCGGTCAGACCCCGCAGATTCGAGTGACTATCCGCGGCAACTCCTCGACGGGCCTCCCCTCGCAGAACTTCTCGAAGCCCCGCAGTTCAGGTATCTGAAGGTACGCGTTGGCGACATCGCCATCGTCATTGAGGAAGATCTCTATCTTGCCATGTCCCTCCAGCCTGGTTATGGGGTCAATGCTCACCTTTCTCATCATTAGCCTCCACTCTAAAACCCTAGAGCCGTTTCCTTCTCAACATCGAATTGGCCAAGCCGAATCGATAGAACGTCCCCGCCGGATCCACCATCTCGCTCACCATCCTGGCGATATCCTCGCCATCCCTGGCCTGATAGATGGAGGCGACGGCGGCAACCAGCTTCGCTCCCTGGTCAGCAACCCCTGGCGGTGGTCCAAAGCACCCACGGCACGGCATGTTGGCCTTGATGCACAGCGCACCGCAGCCACCTCTGGTGGCCGGACCGCAACATATGATCCCCTGTTCCAGCAGGCACCGCTCAGGATCAGGGATGATCTCGTGGGGACGGTAGATTCTGGATATCTTCTTGTTCTCCTTCTTCCGCTCGCACTCATCACATAGCGTCTTCTCTGAGGCTATCACCGCCCCAGGTGGTGGCAGGCTGTTTGTGGCCAGAGCGTCCACCACTTTCAGGATCAGGTCCACCGGTGGCGGACAGCCAGGTACGAAGTATTCAACATCCACTACCTGCGCAAGTGTGAGGACCGTGTCATAGAGCTCGGGTAACTCCAGCTCACCCTCGGGAACGGTTGTTCGGACCTGGGGTAGAGTAGCGCCTGAGTTGTCGTTCGAAGGAGCTTCTATGTAGGCTCTTCGCATGACCTCATCCCGGCTGGCGAAATTGGCCAGTGCCGGTATGCCGCCGAAGCAGGCGCACGACCCGAAAGCCACCATAGTCTTCGACTTGGCGCGAAGCAACCTGGCGATGTCTTCCTGCTCTGAGCTCCTTATGGCACCGTTGAACAGGCAGACATCGATAGCACCGTCCTCCATGGCCCTAACATGGTGGTACTTGAAGTCCATGGCTATGGGCCAGAACACTATGTCCGCCAACTGGGCAACGTCGAGAATCTTCTCGTTGATGTCAAGGACGGCAACATCGCATCCACCGCAAGAAGCGGCCCAGTACAGACCCAGTTTCAACTTAGCCATTCTCTCCTCCATCATCGCGACTGAAAGGTCCCAACTCTCTCACCTTCTCCGTCATCTCGTTGACAATGGATGCGAATCGCTCCCCCTCCGAAGCAGAGACCCATTCCAGCCTCACGCGGTCCTCCTCCACCCCCAGCTGAGCTAGCGTGTTCTTGAGCAGGGCCATTCTCCTGGCTGCCTTTTCATTACCTTCCAGGTAATGACACTCGCCGAGGTGTCAGCCACAAACCAGTACGCCGTCGGCCCCGCACTCAAAGGCCTTCATCACAAAGGTGGGGTCCACCCGGCCACTGCACATCACTCTCACCACCCGCACGTTTGGGGCATACTTCTTCCGCGAGGTCCCCGCCAGGTCAGCAGCAGCATAGGAACACCAGTTGCATAGGAACCCCACAATCCTCGGTTCAAAGCTCATATCAGCACCCCCTCTACTTGTGCCAGTATCTGTTCGGTGGTGAAATGTCTGCTTAGTATCGCGCCGGCGGGGCACGCAGCGCCGCAGGTGCCGCAGCCCTTGCACAGCGCCTCGTTGATGCAAGCGACCTTCTTCTCTTCGTCAAACGAGATAGCGCCGTACGGGCAGAGCTCGATGCACGTTTTGCATCCAGAACAGAGCTCCTCGTCCACTACCGCCGTCGCGGCCTCAACCTCGACCTCGCCCTTGCTGATCATCGCCAGAACCCGTGCTGCAGCCGCTGACGCCTGAGCGACGGTGTCAGGGATGTCCTTAGGGCCCTGGCAGCAACCGGCAATGAAGACACCGTCGGTCATAGTGGCAACCGGATCGAGCTTGGGGTGCTTCTCCAAGAAGAAGCCATCAGCCGTCCTGCTGAGCGAGAACAGCCTCGCCGTATCCTCCGCATCGGCGCGCGCCTCCACAGCGGTGCTCAGGACCACCATGTCAACCGGGATCCGCCGCTGACGGCCAATGAGCGTGTCCTCACACAGGACGATGAGCTTTCCTTCTTCCTCGGGCGTTTCCGCCAGGTTGGTCACCTCGGCGGCCCGCCCTCTTACGAAGTTGACCCCCTCCTCCTGCAGTCGATTGTAGAACTCCTCGTAGCCCTTGCCGAAACAGCGAAGGTCGATGTACAACTGGTAGATTTCGGCATCGGGTATCTTCTCCCTCAGTATGTGGGAGAACTTCAATGAGTACATGCAGCACACCCGGGAGCAGTATTCATGGTAGTTCTTGTCGCGGCTGCCGACGCAGTGGAGGATGGCCACGCTCTTTGGCTGGGAACCGTCCTTGAGCTGGATACGGCCATCGGTAAGGCCCGAGGCATTGCTCATTCTCTCGAACTGGAGGCCGGTGTAGACGTTGTCATAGACCCCATAGCCGTACTGCACCATCGGCGACGGGTCGAACGAATCGAATCCGGTGGTGACGATGATGGACCCGACATCGACGTCAAGGAACTGCTCGGTCTGTTCGAAGTCGATCGCATGGGCCTCGCAGAACTTCTCACAGGCACGACACTTGTTCTTCAGGAAGTAGTTGCAGTGCTCCGGGTCTATCACCGGTACGTTTGGCACCGCCTGAGGGAACGGGGTGTAAATGGCTTTCCTCTTTCCAAGCCCCAAATCGAACTCGCTGTCTGCCTTGAAGGGGCATTTCTCCTGGCACACGCCGCAGCCGGTACACTTGTCCTCATCCACATAGCGCGGCTTCTTCTTGATCCTCACCTTGAAATTGCCTACATACCCCGAGACATCCACTACCTCGCTGTATGTCATCAGCTCTATCTTCTCGTGTGACCTCACCGAGGCCATCTTCGGTGTGAGGATTCAGGCCGAGCAGTCGAGGGTGGGGAAAGTCTTGTCGAGCTGGGCCATGTGCCCCCCGATGGATGGCTCCCTCTCCACCAGGTAGACCAGGTTGCCCGAGTTGGCGATCTCGAGAGCCGCCTGGATGCCGGCGATGCCAGCTCCCACGACCAGCGTATTGGGGTTCACGGAGACTTCCTTGGTCTCCAACGGTTGGTCATGAGACACCTTCTTGACTGCGGCGTTCACCAACGCCTTCGCTTTCAGCGTCGCCAGTTCACGGTCCACAGTCACCCACGCCACCTGCTCTCGGATGTTGGCCATCTCCAACAGGTACTGATTCAACCCCGCGGCGACCATCGTGCGCCTGAACGTAAGCTCGTGAAGCCGTGGCGAGCAAGACGCTATCACCACGCGGTCAAGCTTCTGCTCCTTGATGTCATTTGCGACCACGTCTTGCCCCGGGTCCGAGCAAACGAACTTGTAGTCCCTGGCCACCACCACGCCTTCCAGACCCCTGGCGAATTCGGCCACCTGCTCAACATCGATCGTGCCTGCGATATTGGCCCCGCAGTGACAAACATAGACGCCGATTCTACGTTCCATTCTATCCCCCTTGTCATCTCCCGACTCTGCCAGCCAGCGCTTTCTTAGCAGAGACTATGCACTTCTCCAAACCCAAAGCCTCACCCTTCAATCCGAAGGCCAGACCCATGAGCTGGGTAAAGAATAGGATAGGCAGGCTGAAACTCGTCTTGAATCTCTTGTTTACCCTACCCTGGTACACGTCCAGATTCGTTTGACACAATGGGCAGACCGTTATGACAACCTCCGCACCGTTGCTTGAGGCGCTGTCGAGGAGTTTGTGAATCAAACCCAGAGCAAGGTCCTCTTCAGATATGATTAGAGACCCCCCGCAGCAACGGGCCTTGAGTGGAAAACGTGTGGCCTCTGCCCCCAGGGTCTGTACCAGCCGATCCAGAGACTGCGGAGCTTCCGGGTGATCGAAGCTTGGCCCCGGCCGCACCACCTGGCAACCATAGTAGGGGGCGACTTTCAGTCCACCCAGGTCCGTCTTCACCCTGGATGCGATCTCGTCAAGGCCAATGTCATTCACGAAGACATCAAGCAGGTGCCGCACCCTGGTAGTACCGTGATACTCCAGCCCCCCGGCTGCCAGGGCGTCATCTACCTTGGCCCGCAGTTCCGGGTACTCCTTCAAAGATGAGTTTGTCCTGTTGAGGATGACGTAGCATGAGCTGCACGGTGTGACCAGATCAAGCCCTCTTTTCTCGGCCAGCGCCAGGTTGCGAGCTGAGGCACAGAAGGATGCCATCTCTTCGGTGGAGGTGTAAGGCGTCGAACCGCAGCAGTTCCAGTCCTCAAGCTCAATCAACTCCACATCCAAAGCCTTGGCGACGGCCAGTGCCGACGCCCCATATGCTTTGGCACCGCCGTCCGAAGATGAGCAGCCAGGGAAGTAGGTATAGTATTTCATTGCACCCCTCCCAGTGTTTCAGCCCTGTCGAGGATGGCTCTGAGCTGACCTTCCGCTTCCGGCTTCAACCTTCGGGCCTTGAACGACATGCGCCCATGCCTGAGCAAACCGAGCGCCAGCGGGAGCATTCTCATGGCCCGCAACGGGTTGCTGAGGAGATAGAACCAGGTCATGAAGCCCATCTCGTGGACACTCCCTAAGCTGTATACGAAGTCGCTGAAGCCCCTGTACATCGTCGGCGTGCGCACCCGTGCATTGCTGACGTTATGAGTGACGGCCAGGCACTCAAGAGCGTGCATCAACTCAGTTGGCTTGATAGCCCTGGGGCAACGCACAGTGCAGAGATAACACGAAGCGCAAAACCACATCGCGTTGCTCGACAAGACCTCATCTCGCATCCCCGCCCGTACCATGGCGATCAGCTCCCGAGGTGTGTGGTCCATACTGCCGGCGTTGGGGCAAGATGCGGAGCAGGTGCCGCATTGGATACACTCGCGGATGCCCGCACCACCGGGTATGGCACACAGCTCTTCCACCAGAGAGTTGCTTCCCTGTACTTTCGTCTCCATCCTACACCAACCTACTTAACCATATTCCCCTACCCCTTCACACCCCGACCGCCAGGCTCAGTGAGACAAAGAGGGGGGCTATAGCCAGCCCCCCTTTCCCAAGCAGCCATCTCCGAGGCAGCCCTCGCATTCAGAATCCTCCCAGAGTCCCGACGGCTTCCGCTATTCGCTCTTCCGTTGTCTTCTCTGCATCGCCTGGAGTCGCCGTGCCTCGGATAACCTGCTGCGCCTCTCTCAAGGCTTGAGCCCGCGCTTCGGCCCGCCTCTTCTCCCGTTGCCGTGTGGCGCGAATGACCCTATAGAGCCCGCTCACGTTCAGGTACCACACGAAGGCCACCGCTACCAGGGCAATGGGTATCGCCACCACCAGCGCTACTATCGCCTGCCACGCCATTTCACTCCCTCCTTGCTACTCCTGCAACCCGTTGGAAGCTGTAGACTCTCCTACTTCTTGGTGCCGACAAGTTCCTTCTCAGCAGTTTCCTCCTCGACCACCACTTCCGTCTCCTCCCTGCGAGCAGCCTTCCTCTTTCGTGCCTCCTGAACGGCTGTGTACAGGCCGCCAAAGTTCAGGTACCACAAGAAAGCCACCGGGACGAGGATCACCGGTATTGCCACCACCAGCGCCACTATGAACTGCCACTCCATCGTTCACACCCCCTCTCCGGGCCCACCCCAAATCAGAAGCACTGAGGCAATCATTCGGCCAGATTGGAGGTAGGAGGTGGAACCAACTCGAAGGGCCTTTCTCACTAACATCGACATCCCTCCTACCTCCAATCTCACGTTACCACGGTCACAGCAAGACTGGCCTCCGCCGTACTGCCTATTTCTCGTTGCCGAAAACACCTACTGGACTAAGCAGCGGTGAGCATATATGCTTGGTCGAATCCGTGTTTCGGCGGGAGTCCCTTGAAGCATGACTATGGTATAATCACAGGAGTCTCGGAGATATGGTGTGGCCAAGATCAAGGTGCTGATTGCAGATGACCATGCGGTGGTGCGGGAAGGCACTCGCCGCATACTGCAGCAAGAGCCTGAGATAGAGGTGGTGGCCGAAGCTGGCGACGGAGAGGAGGCAATCAGGCTCGCCACCAGCTACAAACCCGATGTCGCCATAATGGACATCGCCATGCCCGTGATGGATGGCATCGAAGCCACCAGACAAATCAAGAGGCTTTGCCCTGACACGGCGGTGCTGATCCTCTCCGCCTACGACGATGACCAGTTTGTCTTCAGCCTCCTGGAAGCGGGGGCCGCCGGCTACCTGCTGAAGAGCGTTCGCGGCCGCGAACTGACCGACGCCGTGCTCGCAGTGCACGCCGGGGAATCAGTGCTTCACCCGTCGGTTGCCCGCAAAGTCCTTAATCGATTTGTGCCTGCGTCTGGTAAGCCCCAGGCGCGCGAGTTGTCGGAAGTGCTCAGCGACCGTGAGATGCAGGTGCTCAAGCTGGCGGCCAGAGGCATGAGCAACCAGGACATCGCTGAGGAGCTTTGCCTCAGTACCCGAACGGTGCAGGGCCATCTGGGGAATATCTTCAACAAGCTCATGGTCAGCTCCCGAACGGAGGCTGTGATACGTGCGCTCAAAGAGGGCTGGATCACTCTCGACGATGTGCCCTGACGATTGCCATTCCGGGGCGCACAAGGTGGAGAAGAGGTGCGGGCACCATCGTTAGGCTGGTTGACCAGAATCGTCCGCAAGCCGGGCTTCTGGCTTCTTCTTGTCGTAGTGGTGCTGATTACCCTTCCCCACTATGAGGAGGTCATCCCGCATCCGTCCTTTCTCACCCACCTGACCGCCAACCTCGGGCTGGAGCGACACACCTTTGAGAGAATCCTCTATCTGGCGCCAATAATCTGGGCCGCCTTTCTTATCGGGAGACGGGGAGCCCTGACAGTCTCCTTCATCGCGCTCGCCTGTATGCTGCCCCGCGCCATATTCATCTCGCCCTACACCACGGATGCCCTTCTTGAGACAGCCGCCGTCTTCGTTCTGGGCAATGTCCTCGCCATTACCATTCATTCACTGCGCAAGGAGCGGGAGCGCCGCACCCAGCTTGCTGCTCTCAACCAGACCTCAAGCGTTATCTCCCAGTCTCTGGAGCTGACTCAGGTCTTGAGGAGCAGCATTGACAGCGTTATCGATGTTACCGGCGCTGACGCCGCCATGGTGTTTCTCATGGACGAAGAGGCCAGCGAACTCAACATCGTGGCCCATCGAGGTATATCGCCTGAGTTCGTACGCCGGGCCGGCAGGGTCAAACTGGGACAGGACTTCAACGGAAGAGTGGCGCAGACCGGGGAACCGCTGTACCTGGAGGACGTCTCCAAGGAGACGACACCCACCAGCATGACATTGGCCGCCGAGTGGATACGGTCGCAGCTCATCGTGCCGCTGAAGTCGAAAGGCAAAGTCCTGGGTACCCTGTGGGTCGCTTCACGCAGCAAGCGCCACCTCGCTCCCGAGGTAGTGGAGTTGATAACCGCCATCGGCTATCAAATCGGCGTCGCGGTGGACAATGCGCACCTCTACGAACAGGAGAGGAGATTCGTCGAGCAACTGCGCGTGTCTGAGCAAAGGTACCGAGAGCTATTCGAGAACGCTCATGATGCGATCTGGCTCCATGATTTGGACGAAACCATTATCGCCGCCAATCGTTCCTTCGTCAGGCTTACGGGATACGCTCTGCAGGAGTTGGGCGACGTGAAAGCAAACCAACTTATCGCCGGGGGCTGTCTGGATACAATCAAGTGCACAGAAGACCAGATGCTTGAAGATGAAGGGGCGGGCTTCCTTGCGGAGGCAACGCTGATCAAGAAGGACAGGTCCGAGGCCCCTATTCAATTGTCCACCAGCCCGGTATTCAGTAATGGACAGGTCATCGCTTTCCAGCACATCGCCAGGGACATGACTGAGGAGAAACGAATGAAGGAGAATCTGCGTTTCTACCTTGGGCAGGTCACCAGAGCACAAGAAGAGGAGAGAATGCGTATCGCCAGAGAACTCCACGATGAGACCAGTCAAGCTCTCGTCGTCCTCTCACGCCAGTTGGACGAGTTGGCCTCTACCACCAAGGGGCTGTCGAAGGACATGAGAGCCACCCTGGAGGACCTTAGGCAGCAGACCAACAGCGTGATGGAGGGAGTGCGGCGCTTGAGCCAGGACCTGCGCCCCCCCACCCTGGACCGTCTGGGGCTGCTGCCAGCACTGGAATGGCTGGCCGCCAATGTGAGCAAGAACTCAGGGATAAGTGTTGAAGTCCAAACGCACGGCGCTGGGCGGCGACTCTCGAGTGATGCGGAGCTGCTGCTGTTCCGTATCGCCCAGGAGGCACTCAACAACGTCTGGCGGCATTCCGGGGCATCCAAAGCGGAGGTCGTGGTGGAATTCGCGGAGAGGAAAGCGCGGATGACCATCCACGACAACGGCAAAGGGTTCGACCTCCCTGACTCGGTGGCTGACCTGACCAGACACGGCAAACTCGGCCTGGCGGGGATGCAGGAACGAGCCCGGTTGTTGGGCGGTAGCGCCGCGGTGGAGTCCACACCCGGCAAGGGCACCACGATAACGATTGAAGCTTCCTATGAGCCCACTGGAGATTGGGCAGCCCATTCATGAGTCAACCGGCGCTCGGCTGGACCTCGCCGCAAGCCGGCTTCCGCCGATGACACATGCTCACTATGCCCCTCAATCCACCGGGCTATCGATCCCGCCTCTTTCACCCAAGATTCGGAGTGAGACTAAAGTCGCTTACAGACTCTGTGCCCTGGTATATTATGGTGTGGACTAGAATAGCGGAGGCGGCTGATGACCGGCACGAACACAGGCACGACACGTCCCAGAGCCAAATGGCGGGTATTTCACTGGGTGGTTGCGGCAGCTTTTTTTACTATGCTGATAACCGGCATAATCATATACACGCCCGCTCTTTCGGGGCTGGCTTCGGGTTCGTGGACCCGCCTCTTTCACCGAATCGGCGCAGCGGTTCTGATAGGTGCGCCCATCCTCTATGCCTTCGTCAATCCCAGGGCCGCCCGACAGTGGCTGAGAGACGCGGCCATCTGGAACCGGAAGACCGCCGATACGCCCCATGTCCTCAATACTTGGAAGCGAAGGCACACACTCCTCATATCGGTCGGCTACATCCTCTTCGCCATCACCGGCATCATCCAGTGGTTTCTCAAAGGTATCGTGGCGTCCAGCGCATTCAATGTGTCCCTGTTTATCCACGACATCCTCTTCTTCTCCGCCATCCTGGTGCTGCTCTATCACGTGTACTTCGAGCTCTACTGGTGGCGGTGGAAGAGGACATACTGCGCCCGGTGTCGCTATCCCTCCTGCGCTGAGGCATGTACCGTTGGCGCCATAACCCGCACGAGAGATGGCACCATTGTGCGAGACCCCCAGAGATGCAACAGTTGCCGGCTATGTATGGAGTTGTGCCAGCGCAAGTCCCTTTTCAAGGCAGCCACCGCAACTGCGCAGACACAGCGACCCTGACAGAGGGCAGGGTAGTTGGAAGGGTGAAAGCACCGGCGCGTTGCGCCCCTTCCAAAGCAGCGTCAGGAGAGCTGCAGGCTTCGCAGGCGACTGAGCAGCGACTCCTCGTCCTCAGCCAGCACGGTACGAGGATCGAGCAGAAGCAGATCCCTCTCAATCCGGCTGATGACCGGGGGCGTGCCGCGGCGCAGTTGCTCGGCCAGGCGGTTGACTCTGCCCCTTCCTTTCACAGCCACCAACCGGCTGGGGAGCGTGCTCCCCGGGAGGCTACCACCCCCCACCATGGACACCCCACCTATCACCGAGGCGCTGCCGCCCAGCAGGCGGCTCCATCTCTGGGCTCGTTCTTCTATCTCCTCCACCGACGCTGAGATCATCTGCCACACCGGTATCTTCTGCTCCGCCTCACCCTTGAGGTAGTGAAGCAACGTCGTCGCCAGTCCGGCCAATCGCATCTTGTCGACCCGCATCGCACGAGCCAGTGGATGCCGGCGTAGCTTGTCGATCAGGGCTCCCTGGCCCACAATGATCCCAGCCTGAGGCCCACCGAGCAGCTTGTCCCCTGAGGACATCGCCAGCCCCACGCCAGCCGCCACGCTCTGCTGCAGCATAGGCTCGGGGCCCAGCCCGAACTCAGTAGTGTCCAGCAGACAGCCGCTGCCAAGGTCGTCCAGCACCGCCACATCGCAGCGCTTTCCAAGCTTGACCAGTTCCTCGAGGGTTACCCACTCGGAAAAGCCCTGGATCACGAAGTTGCTGGAGTGAACACGTAAGAGCGCCGCAGTGCGGGGAGTGATGGCCGCTTCGTAGTCCGACACGTAGGTGCAATTGGTGGTACCCACCTCCACCAGTTTCGCCCCGCTCTGGCGCATCACATCGGGGATGCGAAAGCCACCGCCTATCTCCACCGCCTGCCCCCGAGACACAATGACCTCTTTGCGCTTCGCCAGCCCGCTCAGCGCGAGGAGAACGCCTGATGCGTTGTTGTTCACCACCAGGGCAGCCTCAGCCCCCGTCAGTTGACACAGAAGCGATTCAACGTGAACCTGGCGGGACCCTCGCTTGCCGCTATTGGAGTCGATCTCGAGATTAACGTATCCCCTGGCGCACTCCTCCATCGCGGCAGTTGCTTCCTGGCTCAGTGGCGCTCTGCCCAAGTTGGTGTGCAGCACAACGCCCGTGGCGTTGATCACCCGATGCAGGCTGGGCTGCGCCATGGACTCCGCCAGAGCACACACCGACTCGGCAATGCTGTCCAACGATGGAGCCGCTTCGCCACCGGCTATGCCACGACGCACTTCCTCCAGGCGCTGGCGTATTGCCCGCAGCAGGAAAGGTCGCGCGTAGACCTTCTCCAGTTGCTGAATGCGCGCGTCGGAGAGAAGCCTGTCCACGCTGGGAACACTACGGAAGTCCCTGTCCATATCTGCCGGCAATCTAGCATACCCCCAGAACCCTGTCAAACCGTACTCGCCCCCGCGATAGTCTGCATCGATCACCAAGCAAGCTTTGACATCATTCATGAGGCCAGCTTATAATGGACATCAGACAAGCAAGCAAGGGCAGAAAGGGGGTGAGATCGATGTTTAACCGATGCACATGAGGCGTGGAGCCGCAAAGAGCGTGGCTCTTTGACAAGGTGACTCCAATAGCGAAAGGAGGACGTTTTGTCGCGTGTTTCACGCCTGTACACGCCGGGAGCATTGATCCTCGCCTCCGCGCTGCTGATCGGCGTCCTGGCCGCCTTGCTGGTAACGTGGGGAAACCCACCCAACATGGGAATATGTGTCGGCTGCTTCCTGAGAGACATTTCGGGAGCGCTGAACCTGCACCGCGCCGCACCCGTACAGTATCTGCGACCTGAGATACTGGGCTTCGTTCTGGGCAGCTTTGGCGCTGCCTACACCTTCCGCGAGTTCCGATCAAGGGGTGGCTCCACACCCATCATCCGCTTTCTGCTGGGCATGCTCGTCATGATCGGGGTACTGATGTTCATGGGGTGCCCCGTCCGGGCCTTGCTCAGACTCGCCGGTGGCGACCTCAACGCCGTCCTCGGACTCGCCGGAACGGCTTTCGGCGCCTTCGTCGGCGTGCTCCTCCTCAAGAGAGGCTTCACCCTCGGCCGCTCCTCGCGCCTGCCTACGGCGGCAGGGTGGATCATGCCGGCGATAATGCTGGGCCTCCTCATCCTGGCCATCATTACGCCGAGCTTCATCACAACCAGCACCTCAGGGCCGGGCTCGATGTACGCCCCACTGGTCGTCTCCCTTGCTGTAGGGTTGCTGGTGGGGGTGCTGGCCCAGCGGACGAGAATGTGTTTCGTCGGCGGCTGGCGCGACCTGTTCCTGGTGAAGGACACCTACCTTTTCAGGGCCATAGTCGGCCTCTTCGCCGCAGCGCTGGTGGTGAACCTCATTCTCACCTTCGCCATGGGCGGCGGGTACTTCCGCCTCGGCTTTGAGGGTCAGGCCGCCGCCCACAGCAACCACCTGTGGAACTTCCTGGGCATGACCCTCGTCGGCATCGGAGCGACACAGCTCGGTGGCTGCCCGCTGCGCCAGTTGGTGCTGAGCGGCGAGGGCGACACCGACGCCGCGGTGACGGTGCTCGGCCTCCTCGCCGGCGCTGCCGTTGCCCACAACTTCGGGCTGGCCGCGAGCGGCGCCGGCGCGACTACGGCGGGCATGTGGGCCGTCGGCATCGGACTGGCCGTGTGCATCGGCCTCGGCCTGCTCGTTGGAGAGAAGTCGCTATTGCCCGGCTTTCTCGCGAAGCAGAAGGCGTAGAACGAGAGGGGGAACAATGGGTCTATTGCGACAGAAGAAACAGCCTGCCTTCAAAGGCAGTGGCCTGGTCATCTTCGCCGATGTCCAGGAAGCGCTCAAGGCGGAGAAGGTACTGAGGGAGGGTGACTATGGCGTCAAGCTTGTTGCTCCACCGCCGGCGCTGCGCAAAGGCTGCGACCTCGCCATCGAGATGAACCTGGTGGAGCAATTCGGCATCGAGCGGCTCTTCCGCGAGAAGGACGTGGCGTACATCGATATTGTGCCGGTGGACGCCGCCAGCTCGGTGCTGCTCGACGTGGTGAAGGCTACCGACTACGGGCAGTGGGTGATGGTCAAGGCAGCCAACATGAAAGTGGTGTATGACAAGGCGACCGGCGTCATCGTAAACACCTCCGGCGGCGGCTGCCCCGATATCCCCTATCTCCACGCACAGCTGGTCGACAAGAGGCTCAGCGAGGCGCCCAGTCCCAAGGAGATAGGCTACACCCTGTGTGCCCTCATGCTCCATCGGGCTCTGGAGGAATGCCTCCTTCTCTGGCACAGAGGTGAACAGTCATGATGCTCCTCGCTGGAACGTTTCCCGACTCTGACCTGCCGTTGACGGTCGCAGAGGTCCGCGTGCAAGACGGGTCCCTCGTCATCGACGGCCGTCTCCTACCCTGCATGCAGGGTACCGGCGCCATGATGGGCGCGGCACTGGCGGTAACCGAGTACCTCAAGCTCGACCCGCCCCATGCCATCGTTGCCGGTGACATCGGCCAGGGCAAGGGCAGTCGGGCGATCTACGAGTACCTTATTCAGAACGTGAAGACCCTGGCGCCGGAGGTCCTGGTGCTCCACTACTGGCTTCCCGACATGGAGCTGACGAGAAGACTGTGCCAGGCGGTGGACCAATGTGAAACAAGGCCGGTAATGGTCGCCGATGCGGCTTCCATGTACTCCGCCAAGGCGGCAGGCATGGCGCCGTCTTTCGACATCTTCACCCCCGACGCCACCGAAATGGCGTTCCTCGCCGACCCCGATGCCACTCACCCCGCCTACATCGCCAGGCATCTGTTCGATACGGACATCACCCAGACCCCAGGGCTGGTCGAGACCGCCTATGCCAACAGGAGCGCGGCGAAATTGCTGCTGGTGAAGGGGGCGATCGACTACGTGGTGCGCAACGGTGAGATTGTGGCCACTATCGACGACCCTGACGTCCCTGTTCTGGAGGCAATAGGCGGCACCGGAGACACCATCACCGGTCTCGTCTCCGCTTTCGTCTATGCGGGGCTGGAGCCACACCACGCAGCCATAATCGCGGCCAGGGCCAACCGCATGGCGGGGCAATTCGCCGCGGCCACCCCGGCTCACAAGATCGGGCACGTCATTGACCAGTTTCCCGCCGTCTTCGGGCAATACCTCTGCCAGTGGAGCGGGGTTTGCTGCACGGGTACTGAAGGAGAACACGATGACTGAGGTAGACGTACGCGGGCTCTCATGCCCGATGCCGGTGATAAAGACCAAGAGGGCGCTGGATAGCGTGGCGAGCGGCGACGCGGTCCTGGTCATCCTCGATGACGCCACGGCACGGGACAACGTGACGCGCCTGGCAAAGAGTAAGAAGTGCACCATATCCGAGGAGGTCAAAGGGGAGGAGTACCACCTGACCCTGACCAAGGTGTAGCATGCCCAGCAGGCGGGGAACGCCTTGTCTGGCGGTCCGGCAAGCGTTGTGGCGGCCGCGGCCCGAATGCTATCATAGGCTGAACCACCGTTCCCCGCTCTGCGCCTGTGGCAAGGAAGAGAGGTTAAAGTGGACGACAAGGTGAGGCGAAGGCTCACTGAGACGGTCCGTGGCTCCGGCTGAGCTGCCAAGATAGGTCCGTCGGACCTGCACAAGGCTCTCTGCGGGCTGCCTCTTGTTGAAGACCCGAATTTGCTCGTCGGCCTGGAGCGTGGCGACGACGCCGGCGTGTACAAGCTGAGCGACGACCTCGCCATCATCCAGACCGTTGACTTCATCACGCCCATCGTCGATGACCCCCACACCTTCGGCCAGGTGGCGGCGGCCAACGCCCTCAGCGACGTCTACGCGATGGGAGGCAGGCCCCTCACTGCGATGAACGTGGTGTGCTTCCCCGTAAAGAGCCAGGACATATCGGTGCTCAACGCCATCCTGCGTGGCGGTTTGACCAAGATGCACGAGGCCGGGGTTACCCTGGTAGGTGGACACAGCGTTGAGGACGATGAGTTGAAATACGGACTGGCCGTCACCGGCGTGGTTCACCCGCTCAAGATGGTAACCCGGGATGGGGCCAGGGTGGGAGACAGGCTCATTCTAACCAAGCCTCTGGGGACGGGACTGGTGAGCACAGCCGTCAAGGGCGGTATGGCGGAGCAGCAGACCATTGACCGCGTAGCCGGACTCATGACCGCCCTTAACCGGACAGCTTCAGAGCTTATGACAGAGGCCGGGTGCCACGCGTGCACCGACATAACCGGCTTCGGTTTCCTCGGGCATGCCTCCGGCATGGTCGAGGACAGTTCTCTGGGTATGGAGGTCAGTGTCTCCGCCATTCCCACTTTGCCCGAGGCAAAGGGGTTCGCCGAGATGGGCCTCGTTCCCGCCGGCACCTATCGGAACAGGGAGTTCCGCTCCGACATGATTGAGACGGCCGGAGACATATCCGACGACGTGATGAACATCCTCTTCGACCCCCAGACCTCAGGCGGACTGCTCATCGCCGTCCCCGCGGAAACGGCCGGCGTGCTGCTTCAGAACTTGCACCAGCGTGGCGTAGCCGAAGCAGCGATAGTCGGGGCGATCACGGCCGAGCCCAAAGGCAAGATCGTCATCAAGGAGTGAAGCATGCCCTTCGTATTGGGTACAGCAGGCCACGTTGACCACGGCAAGTCAGTCCTTGTTGAGGCCTTGACCGGCATCGACCCTGACCGGTTGCAGGAGGAGAAGGAGCGCGGTCTGACCATAGACCTCGGCTTCGCCTGGCTCACGCTGCCCAGCGGCCGCGAGGTGGGCATTGTCGATGTCCCCGGCCACGAGCACTTCATCAACAACATGCTCGCCGGGGTGGGAGGCATCGATGTGGCCCTGCTCATCATCGCCGCCGACGAGGGGGTGATGCCCCAGACCAGAGAGCACCTCGCCATCCTTGACCTGCTCCAGGTGGACAAAGGCATCGCCGTCGTAACCAAGAAGGACCTGGTGGACGAGGAGTTGCTCGACCTGGTGGAAATGGAGGCCATTGAGGTGCTGGCCGGCACCACCCTGGCCCAGGCTCCCATCGTCCCCGTGTCGGCACTGACCGGTGATGGGCTGCCCCAACTGGTGTCCGCCATTGACCACATTCTCGATTCCGCCCCCCCCAAGAGGGACATCGGCCGGCCACGGCTTCCTGTTGACCGGGTGTTCACCATTGCTGGCTTTGGCACCGTCGTCACCGGGACCCTGATCGATGGCTCATTCACCGTTGGGCAGGAAGTGGAGGTACTCCCCCAGGGGGTTAGGACACGCATAAGGGGACTGCAATCACACAAGCACAAGCTCACCAGCGCCTCGCCCGGTAGCCGCGTGGCGGCGAACCTCGCCGGTGTGTCCACCAATGCACTGGAACGCGGCCAGGTGGTCACCACCCCTGGCTGGCTCACCCCGAGCCGGGCTTTCGACGTGAAGCTGCGCCTGCTCGCATCTGCACCCCGTCCCCTGCCTCACAATGCCACCATCACCTTCCACCATCAAGCGACCGAGGTACTGGGCAAGGTGCGCCTGCTGGAAACGGACAAGCTCGAGCCCGGCCAGACGACATGGGCTCAAATAGTGCTCACCCGGCCCATCGCTGCAGCGAAGGACGACCGCTTCATCATTCGCTCCCCTCAGGAGACCCTCGGCGGCGGGACTATCGTCAGCGCCGGAGCCAAACGCCACCGCCGCCATCGACCGGAGGTCATTGAGCGGCTGGCGGCCAGGGACAGGGGCAGCACCAAACAGGTGGTCCAGACCATAGTAGAGGAAGAGCAGCGTATCGAGATGGAGAAGCTGCTCCGCCTCTCCGGCCTGCCGCAGGCCGAAGTGGAGAAAGGCGTAAGGGCCCTCGTTGCCGAGAAGCAGGTCGTTGTCCTGGGCGACATGGGACTCCTCTTCTCCGCCCAGGGTTGGGATAGGCTGGGAGGTGAGGCGACTCAGGCAGTGCGCAAATACCACCAGCAGTTCCCGCTGCGACAGGGCGCTCCCAAAGAGGAACTGCGAGGCAAGCTGAGGATTCCCGCCAGGTGCTTCGCCCACGCTCTGGAGCAACTGCTGCGTGATGGAACTCTGGTTGAGGCCGGGCCCCTGGTACATGTGCCGGACCACAGGCCTCAGGCCACACCGCAACAGCAGGCGGCGGTCGACGACTTCCTCCAGCGGCTGGAGAGCAACCCCTACATGCCCACCCTCGACCCTCTTCCCGAGCCCGACCTGCTGAACCTGCTCATCGAGCAGCGCAAGGTGGTCAAGCTGAGCGACGATGCGGTCCTGCTCGCCTCCGCCTATGAAGGGATGGTAGCGGAGGTGGTCGCCCACATGAAGGCTCAGGGCAAGACAACTGTCGCTGAGGTGCGCGACCTGCTGCGTACCAGCCGCAAGTACGCCCTGGCCCTGATGGAGCACCTCGATGCTCAGAGAGTAACCCGCCGCATCGGTGATGAGCGGGTGTTGCGCTAGGGGGGCTGGCGGGAGCGCATAGGAGTCGAACCTACCATAGACACCGCAAGGTGCCTAGCAACGGATTTGAAGTCCGCGGGACCCACCGGGGCCCATCCGCTCCCCCGTACATTCGCCGTGCTGCTGCTATGCTATCACAAGGTCCAGAGCCACACAATACAGGACGCCGGGACAGCAGCGCCACGGGGCGGGCGCGTGGGAAGAACCCCACTGTGGGTTGCGGGGAAGGGGGAGGTCAAAGGAGGGGGGTCTGGGGATATCCCCCAGAAAGACGTCCCGGGGTCTCCAAAGGCGACTCGCCTTCGGCGAGCGGGCGGGTGGGCCATCAGACTCCCGAAGCGAAAGCCCACCCGGGCACCACCCTAACCTTGATTCGCTGCCCGCTATCGGATATACTGCTCCGCGGTTGAGCGTGCTGGACGTTCCCCCATCCCAGGCAATCCTCAGCCGACACGGACCATTCCCTGCCAGGAGCGCCTGTCCATGTCGGATGCCCCGCCGCTCTGGTCGAATCAGGGGGACACATGGGACAGGAGCCGGATGAAACACCTGTGGACGCCGTGGCGCAAGCAGTACATCACCGGGGACAAGCCCGCGGGATGCCTGTTCTGCACCAAGAAAGAAGACCCCATTGAGAAGGACAAGGCGAACCACATCCTCTATCGCGGGCCAACCTGCCTGGTGATGCTCAATCTCTTCCCCTACACCAACGGGCACCTCTTGATCGCCCCCTACCAGCACGTGGATAGCATTGAGCTGCTCGACGAGCCCACTCTTCACGAGATGGGCGCGCTCGCCCAGGCGAGCGTGGCCACCTTGAAGAGCGTCCTCTCCCCCCACGGCTTCAACATAGGGGTGAACCAGGGTAGGGTTGCCGGTGCAGGGGTGCCCGACCACGTCCACATCCATGTAGTGCCACGATGGGAAGGGGACGCGAATTTTATGTCCGTGCTCGCCGAGACAAGGCTCATCCCCGAGACCCTAGACGAGACCTACAGCAGTCTCCTCCCCACTCTGCGCCAGGAAATAGCCGCCAGGGCTCTCTGAGATCTCCGCTGCGCAGTCTCCAGACGCTTCACCATCAGACGCCTCACCCTCACCCCATCCCTCTCCCATCAAGAGAGAGGGAGGATGTCCTCCCTCCCCTCGCCATAGGCGAGTCGCCTTTGGAGACTCGTGGGAAGGAGATGCAGGAAGGGGATGGCACGGCAAAGGCTCCAGGTGTTTCACCCTGCCATTGCGCCGAGAGCAGCGACGAAGCAATCTCGCCGTGCATCCGGGCGTTGGATCGCCGAGTCCGCAACCCATAGCCGAGTAGGGTGGGGCTGTGCTACAATGTGGTGGTCACGGTGGGCGTGGCCTAGTGGTTTAAGGCGCCAGGTTGTGGCCCTGGAGATCGAGGGTTCAAATCCCTCCGCTCACCCTTCCTTCTGTCAGCTCAGCACCTTCCTACTCTACCGCCCGCTCAGGGCACTGAGAACCCAAGGGCGCCCGTAGCTCAGCGGACAAGAGCATCGGTCTTCGGAACCGAGGGTCGAGAGTTCGAATCTCTCCGGGCGCGCCAATTTTGAGTCTAGAATCCGCTATCATCGCCATTCGTCACTACACCTAACGGAAAGCTGCCCACAAATTCCCCATAATCGTCTTCACCGGCTTCCCGAAGGTTCCAAACTCCGGCGACGGCGCCAGCACTTCGTCCCACGTCAGGTAAGGGCATGTGATACAATGGTTGGTAGGAGGTAGAAACATCGAATGAAGAAACTGATTCTCGCGGTTCTGATTGTGGCGGTGCTTACAGTTGTCATGACCTCTCCCGTATTCGCCGGCGGCGACAAGGTCAGAGGGGATAACGGACAGGGCGAGGTGAACCAGGTCCAGGTGCAGGACCCTCCCCCCTTCCAGTAGTCTGCTGCGTGCCGGCCCTGCCCGCTTGGGCAGCCCAGGCCGGACGGCTATTGTTCTGAATGGTGAGAGGCTGAGGTAATCCCTCAGCCTCTCGTTCGTATAAGCTCACGACGGCTTTCTTTCACCCTCACCCTAGCCCTCTCCCTTGAAGGGAGAGGGGAATCGATGCCGGCGCTACCTGCCCTTGAGCGAGAGGGGAATCGGTGCCACCGTCTTCCCGCACAAACATCCGGCCGCAGCGGGGCCTTGACACCCCCGTCATACAGACCTATAGTGTGCTCTCCCGTTCCTATACGAACATAGCGAGGAGGGCACGATGGCCATAACGGAATGGGACGAGTACCTCATCCACCAGATCCCTGACACCCTTGACACCGTGGCCGGCGGCGACCCCCACTGGATGGACCGCTTCTTCCTCGGCTGTCACAGCGCCGACGGCACGGTGCACCTCATGGCGGGAATGGGCACCTACCCCAACGTGAACGTGATGGACGGCTTCATCTGCGTGCGCCACGAGGACGTTCAGCGCAATGTCAGGCTCTCGCGCCACCTGGAGGGCGACCGCGCCACCACCCAGATAGGCCCCCTCTCCTTCAAGGTCGTGGAGCCGCTCAAGCGGTGGGGCATTCACCTCGATGACAACGACTACGGCATCGGGTGCTCCGTCGAGTTCGAGGGCCGCGTCCCGCCCTACCTGTTCCCCAAGCTGGGCGGCGGCGACTCTGGAGCGCCGGCGCAGGTCCACTATAACCAGCCGGGCCGCTACACCGGCACTATTACCTTCGAAGGTCAGCACTTCAATGCCAGCGGCTTCATCGGCGCTCGGGACCGCAGCTGGGGCATAAGGCATCCCGGCAGCTTCGCCGCCCTGGAAATCTACTTCTGGATTCAGGCGCAGTTCCTCACCTTCTCCCTCAGCCTTCTCTACGTCGAGCTTCTCGACGGCGGCATTCGCCTGTCCATGGGAGGGATTCTCAACGACGACGGCAGCGTCATCCCCATAGCCGACACGCGACACCGTATCGAGTTCATCCCCGGCTTCAGGGCCTACTCCGCCGTGGAGATGGTGCTCACCGACGCCGCCGGCCGGCAAATGCAGCTCACCGGCAGGCCGGTGTCGCCGGGAAGCTACATGAACGGCGGAGGCTACGACGACCGCCACGGCGTGGACCGGGGGCCGTTCCACGTCGAGGGGGAGGCATGGGACGTCTCCCAGCCGGTAGCACTAGAATCGCCGCTCTTCGGCCTTCACCAGCGGGACGCCGAGTTCCGCCTCGATGGAGAGCCCGGCACCGGCCTTGTCGAGTGCTCCTTCACCAAGAACGAAGCGTGGCGGTACAGACCCACGCTGTAGCTCTCTCACGGTCCTCAGAACGGAGGCATCCAATGGCAGATGTTGAGGCTATGAAGCAGCGGCTGGAAGCCTATCTCAAGGCCGGCTTCCCCCACCGCGAGGAGCTGTCGGTGCAGCAGGTGGAGAGGATGCCGGTGGGGGTCTCCTACGAGACCTACCTGTTCACCACGGCGTGGAACGAGGGCGGCAAGCCCTGTTCCGAGAGCCTGGTCGTCCGCATGGAGCCCGAGTCCGGCCCGGTGCCCCCCTACGACGTCAGGCCGCAGTACGAGGCCCTGAAGAGCGTTCACGGCACCGCAGTCCCCGTGCCCCGGGTCCACTGGCTGGAGACGGACGGCAGCGCTTTGGGCCGCCCCTTCTTCGTCATGGACAAGGTGGAGGGCGACACGCTGCTCGGGGCGTGGACGCGTTCGCCCGACCACCGGGAGTCACTCAAGGAGCACTACGTCTCCATACTGGCGGCGCTGCACGCCCTGGACTGGCAGGCCCTCGAGCTATCCACCCTGAACGTCCCGCAGCACAACCGCCACCATGCCGAGAGGGAGATCGCCAGGTGGCAGGGCGTGATAGAGGACACCCAGTTCACCCCCCAGCCGGTGCTCGCCGAGCTCATCTCCTGGCTGAAGGGAAACGTCCCGCAGGCGGGGCGCACCACCCTGTGTCACGGCGACTACCACTCGCGCAACTTCCTCGCCCGTGAGGGGCGCATCGTCGCCGTCCTCGACTGGGAGATGGTCGGCATCGGCGACCCGGTGAGCGACCTGGCGTGGCACTCCATGTTCATGCGCATCCTCAGGGAGAACGCCTTCTGGCCTGAGGACGATTTCATTCGCCGCTACGAAGAGACGGCCGGAGTCGAGGTGGACCGGGACAGCCTCTTCTTCTGGCAGATACTGTCGTGGGTCAAGCTGACCGCCATCGGGCTTGCCGGCCTGAGGACCGGCATCGTGAGCAGCGACCTCGACATGCGCCAGGTGGGGCTGTGGACCATGCTGCTGCCCCTGCTCCAGGACGCACCGGCCCGCATGCTGGGATTCTAGAGAAGCCATGACAAACGGAGGGACCGTTATGGACACACCGCTGACCACGCTGATGCTTGAGAGGTGCGCTCAGACCATAGAGCAGGTGATAACGCCCAAGCTGACCGGCGCCTTCGAGTTCGAGCAGGCCATGTACATCGCCATACTGCTCCATATCCTGGCACCCGCCGTGGAGGAGAAGACCCAGGAGGTACAGGCGGAGAACGACAGGATGCGCCAGGTCTTGGGGCAGGTGCTCCACTCACTGCAGGGCAACGCCGCCGCGGCCGGCCTGGCGGAAAGTCTCCACGACCCCCTGCGCCGCGCCGCTGAGGGACAGGTGGCCATAGGCGAGGCGAACAGCGAGCTCAAGGGCGCCTTGGTGGACGCCATCAAGGGCCTCGACGAGCTGGGTGCGGCCCTGCCCGATGAGACCGTGTCCGCGTTGAGGGGGGAGATACGCGCGGCGCTGCGGCAGCAGCTCGACCACAGCGTGCAGCGCGTCATCCACCGCATGGGCGGCATGCCGCTGTAGCCCGCCAACCGCCGTGCTGCAATGGCCCAGTCGGGCAACGCGCCGGTGACCGCAACGCGCCGCAGAGCGAGGGTGCGGTACAGACGCCGTCGCCGACACCCGTCAGGAGCCGCCAGCCTTCGTCTGCCGCCGCGCGCAGCGCGTTCCATGCCGCTCCGAGGTACTGCCGTCACCACCTCAAGCCCGACGCAACCCTGACGGGACGGACAGGCGGGACTGTCTTCGCGTCACCTGCTGTGGTGGGCTTCGAACCGCCCCGCGAGGCGCAGGCCGTCCACCACTTGCGGCGTTGGTCCAATCCCCGACGGCAGACGTGACCGGAATCCATGCTTGACAACGCTATAATAGGGTAAGTATGATATGCTTTGCAAATATGCTATACATGGCACATAGCACGTCAGAAGGGGGTACAGGGCGTGGAAGCACCGGAAGGCAAGAAGTTCTACGGCTCGGTGACAGTGAGCGAGCGGGGACAGATAGTGATACCGGCAGATGCCAGGAAGGACTTCGGCATCAAGGGCGGTGACAAGCTGCTCGTTTTTGGCGACCTGGAAAGGGGCCTTGGCATCGCCACCGTCGCCATTGTGCGAAGGACGATGGACGGGGCCATCGACCTGTTTCGCGAAATAGGACCGACAATCAAACAAGAGGAGAACGCGGCGTCGGAATAGGACGCTTCACCGACGGATATGACGCCACCATGAGGACATGAAATGATCCCAGCGATAAGACTGGAGAACGTTAGAAAGACCCTGGGAAACCGGGAGGTGCTCAAGGGGATAAGCCTTACCGTGGCAACGGGGGACATCTTCGGCTATCTCGGCCCCAACGGGGCCGGCAAGACCACCACCATCAGGATACTGCTCGGCCTGCTCAAGGCCGATTCGGGCAGGTTGGACATCATGGGGCAGGATATATCGAGGAGCGAGACTCGGAGGAAGATAGGCTTCGCCCTCGACCCGGACGGCCTCTACGACAATATGACCGCTGAAGAGAACCTGGAGCTCTACGCGCGAATCTACGGATTATCCACTGCGGGGAAGAGGATTGCCGAGCTCCTGCGGGCGGTGAGGCTGAGTGACCGGGCAAAGGAGCGGGTCGGCACCTACTCCAGGGGGATGAGGCAGAGGCTGGCTCTGGCCAGGGCCATGACCCACGACCCGGAGGTGCTCGTCCTGGATGAGCCTACGGCCGGAGTCGACCCGTCGGGGCAGATAGAGGTGAGGCAAATCATGCTCGACGTGGCCCATCACAGGAACAAGACGGTGTTCTTGAGCTCCCACAACCTGGATGAGGTGCAGAGGATATGCAACCGCATCGCCCTGATAGACCGGGGCGAGATAAAGCTCTATGGCGAGACGGACAGTCTGCGGCGGGGGACGGGTGGCGGCACCGTGATGATTGAGACGGCCGGCGAGATTCCTCCAGCTGTGCTGGATGAACTGAAGATTCTGCCTCGCTTCGGACTGCGGGAGAAGCAGGAAAGAAGCCTCATCTTCTCTCCGCAAGAGGGCACGGAGGTCTCGGACATCATAAGCCTGCTGACCGGGCGCGGGGTGAGAATCGAGGGGGCGGCGCGGCAAGAAGCCAGCCTCGAAGAGATGTACTCCGCCATTCTTAAAGAGGTCGAGTCCATATGAGAGATATTGCCCTGATAGCCGCCGCGAGCATCAGGAACAACCTCGGGTCGAAGGTTATCATCGCCGTGGCGATCGCCGTGGAGTTGATTTGCATTATTGCCGTGGTCGTGGCCCTGTGCCTTCTGCTGATAGCCCCGGCGATGGAGACAGACATACCAGACAGGCCTGCGTTGCAGACATACCTTGGCGTGGTTGTCTACGCTGTCTGCCTTGTCGGTCTGGGGGTGAATCTAAACGCATTCGGCTTCCACACAATGACCCGGGAGAAGTCCCGGGGAAGCATAGCGGCCCTCCTGGCGACACCGCTCAGAGCGAGCTATATCTGGATAGCCAAGAGCCTGGCCGTCTTCCTGCCCGGCCTGGTCCTGGGAGTGGTCTTCGCCTTGATTGCCCTGCTGGCGGTCAACTATGTCTATTTCGTTCCCACGATAGGCTTCGTGTTCACTCCCTGGATAGCCATCAGTAGCTTTGTCGCTCTACCGCTCATCTACCTGAGCTTGAGCCTGCTGGTACACCTTATCGGGCTGACCGGCAATCCGGCTACGGGCAACGTGATTGTCCAGGTATTCCTGCCTGTATTCGCCACGCTGATAATCAACCTCGGCGTTCGTCACGTTCTGGACGCCGCTTCGTGGCCCTTCACCCTGGCGAGTCTCGGCCTGGCTGCGGCGATCGGCATCATCGCTATCCTGCTTCGGCCGCGTCTCACCGCAGAGAGGATAGTCCTGTCACGCTAGGAGCCCGATTTGAGGGGTATGAGCATAGTCCTCCGTAGGGACTTCCGGGAACTCCGGCAGACCAATGCCTTCCGGGTCATGGTCATAGTGGCTGGAGCAGTCACCGTCGCCGCGGCGGCGGGCATCAGCGTCGCTCTGGGAAGGCAGGCATGGCTCGGAGAAGAGGCGGCCAGGCCCTTGCTGGAGCTGATAATAGCTCTCGTCGCCTACTTCCTGCCCTTTCTTATCCTTATCGCCTTCATCTGGGCCTTCGCCAGTCTGCCCATAGTGAGAGAGAAGGTCAACGGCAACATCGAGTGCCTCCTGGCTACCCCGCTCAGCCCTGGAGCCCTGTGGATGGGCAAATGCCTGGCAATCTTCCTGCCCGGGCTTGGCATCTCCGCTATCGCCACGCTGCTGGTGGTGCTGGCAGTCAATCTGATAACCATAAACCCGGCGACGGGAGTCTTCGTCCTGCCGGCCCCGGCACTGCTTACCGGCCTCGTCATCAATCCCCTGCTGTTCTTCGGCCTGCTCGCCTTCATGCTCCTTTTCGCTCTCGCCGGGAACCCCGACATAGCCATCGCGCCGTCATTCCTCATCGGGTTCGGTCTGATGATGGGTCTCCCGCTGGGAATGGCCCTGGGGGCTGTCAACCTGGCGTCATGGGCCTTCGCCTTGTGGTATCTTGCCGGCACAGTCGTTGGCTGGGCGGTCGTCGGTTACCTGTCCCGCCTTCTATCCAGGGAGAAAATCGTCCTGTCGAGCAGAGGGGGCTGAGTCCGGTCCGTCAGCCCCACGGTGAAGACCTTGAACGAATGCTCAGAAGATGACATCATACCCCACTGAAGGATGGCGCGAGAAAGCGGGGAATTTCCCAAGAGACAGAGTCCGCGTTCAGGGGGGAGATGCGCCCGGCGCTGCGGCAGCAGCTCGACCACAGCGTGCAGCGCGTCATCCACCGCATGGGCGGCATGGTGCTGTAGGCGTGCGACAGGAACCCCCGCGGCCCTCGTCCCGGGAGACTTGACGCCCCCCCCGGGCGAGCGCGCCGGAGCGAGCGTCTCAGGGAGCGATAGGGCCACGGGGTTTGAGACGATGTACTACCCTTACAAGGACAATGCAGCTGGACGATTGAGAAGCCGGTGGCAGACGAATCGGCCGTCTGAGTACTTATCGGCTGCGACTGAGATAACCGCGCTAGCGAGCGACATGCTGCCCGTGGGGGTATACCGCGAAGCCGAAGCACTAGCCGTAGGCCTCGCAGGTACACGCAGGCAGCAGGATAAGGCGCGCTCGACATTGATCGAAATGGTGGCCCCTCCCCCAAAGCGGCCACTATACTACTGCCAATACCACATTAGGTTTCTACCCCACTGGACGAGAGACGCGTTGCGGGACCTTGGAGACTTCGTTGATATGCTCGTCAAGGCAGCTGTGTATGAGAAGACAGGAAGCAGTCGGATTTTTCAGGCCCCTCTTGGGCCAGCGATCAACGGCTTCTCGGGTCAATACCCAGGCGAGAAACACCTAACGGACTGGCTCAGAAGGTACAACCGATTCCTCTACCGGCCCGCCAAGCACGACCTGACGCTTCCGGCGGGGCGGCGACAGCACCGATTCACGTCGCGCGAGGCCGTGCTGTGCGTTTTCATAACGATGAACCTCGCGGACAGCATAACAGCGCTCTCACAGCTTGCCACTCGCGCAAGGGATGACCAGCCCATTCGCTAGACGCAGGGCTTAGCATGCCCCGATGACAGCCGGACGCAACGCATCGCGCCTTGCGCGCCGGTTGACGCAGCTATCGGACCGTCGTATAGTGCCACGCGGCAGGAGGTATTGTCATGGAGAACCATCGCTCACAAGACGACTACCTGGACCCACCGGGCGTATCACCAGCCAAGGCGTGGGCCAAAGTCCAGGACGAAATGCAGCGCAGGCTGCACAAAGCAGACGAACAAGTAGACCAGCTAGGGGCTCAAGAAGGCAGGTCCACATTCCAGGAGGAACTAATTCTCCTTCTCGAGAAGCAGCACTGCCTACTCATGCACGCAGTCGCGAGCCTTGGCCTTCAGGTCGCCACCCTGCAGCAGAAGCTCGACACGGGCTAGGCCCGCCCGTACATGCGAAGCTACTCCCAAACGCGCCACGCGGCAGTGTGCTTCGTGAAACGTAGGCGCCCACCTCCCATGGGCTTGACGCCCTCGCTACGAGCACTCCTCGATCCCCAACGAGCGCGGCGAATCATATTACAGGCAAAGGCCGCACAAGTGCGCCTGCAGGGCCTGTCTCTACCGTCGTCACGCGTTCATAGCCCCACCCCACCCCCTGAGAAGAAGCGGCAATAGTCGAATCAGAGATGGGCGGCGAGCCACGTCTCCATGTCGGCCATGACCTGCGGGTGCTCCGGCTCGTTGAAGATCTCGTGGAGCAGGCCGTCGTAGAGACGGAGCGTCCTGTCCCTTGAGCCCACCGCCTCGTAGAGCGCCCGGCTGCGGCCGGCGTCCCCCGACGGGGCGGCGCTCCCCGCCATTATGAGGATGGGCAGCGTTATCCCCGGCACCAGCTCGGGCAGCTTTTTCCTCATCTCAACCATGGCGTGGCG
>Ga0209164_1000941_pt1 | contig 46627 bp, 46 predicted proteins | sample MTBNYHSulfiMetaG_FD_187458 | JGI IMG/M metagenome (GOLD analysis project Ga0209164, IMG submission 187458) | Enrichment culture microbial communities from rom New York Harbor, USA that are MTBE-degrading - MTBE-NYH (New York Harbor Sulfidogenic)... | ecosystem: Environmental > Aquatic > Marine >... | reverse complement strand
GTGGCCTTGAACACCGCGGTCACCTCGCTGCCCGGCTCGAGCTCCATCTCCGTCACCGACGCGCGCGACACCATCGCCGCTATTCTCGCGCTACCCACGCGCAGCGACACGTGCCAGGTCGCGCCTCGAGGCGCGAGCTCCTCGACGACCCCGGCCAGGTGATTCCTTGCCGAGGAGACCGGCACGTGCTCGCCTCCGGCGACCAGCACCACGTCTTCGGGCCGTATGCCGACAAGGACGCGGTCGCCGACCGACACGCCGCCGCACACCGAGAACACGTCTATGCCGTCGCAGTTCACGGTGGCCAGCCCTTCCTCGCACGCCGTGACCACGCCGGCTATCGGCGGCTCGACGCCTAGGAAGGTGGCGGTCCATTCATCGGCAGGTACGCCGGTGACCTGGTCGGTCGGTCCGACGGCAGCTACGCTGCCCTCGCGCATGATGGCGATCCGGTCGGCCGCCACCATTGCCTCGTCCTGGTCGTGGGTCACATACACTGTGGTCACGCCCTCCTCGCCCAAGATGCGCGCGAAATCCAGCGTGAGACGCCTCTTGAGCAGAGGGTCGAGGTTGGCCAGCGGCTCGTCGAGCAGCAGCACGCGCGGTTCGAGCACCAGCGCGCGGGCGAGCGAGACGCGGTGGGCTTCTCCGCCCGAGAGAGTGGGGGCGGCGCGGTCCTCGTAGCCGGCAAGGCCGACCCGCTCGAGGGCCCGTGTCACCGAATCGCGCCTGCTCGACGCGGGCGCGCGGCGCAGGCGCAGCCCGTAGGCCACGTTGGCGGCCACGGTGTCCTTCATCAGGAACGGGCGCTGGAAGACCGCCGCCATCTTGAGCCGGGCGTCGTGGTCGCGCACGCTCACTTCTCGCCCGTCGAGCAGCACGCGACCCGAGTCGGGCTTCTCGAGCAGGCCCAGGATCGCGAGCAGTGTGGACTTGCCCGAACCGCTCGGTCCGAGCAGGGCGAGCGTGGTGCCAGCCGGAACGTCGAGCTCGTCGATATCGAGGGTGAAGTGTCCTCGGCGGAAGGTCTTGCGCACCTTCTCGGCGCGGATGGCGAGAGGCTCGGTCATGACTCAGCTCCGTTCCCATCGCTCGGCCGAGGTCTGCATACCGGTGAGTGCCACGTTCACGAGGATGATCAGCAGCAGCAGCACGCTGCCCAAGGCGAGCGCCGCGCCGAACCGTCCCATGCGGGTGTATTGCACGATGGCGGTGGTCATGACGCGGGTCTCGCCGGCCAGGTTGCCACCCACCATCATCACTGCGCCTACCTCCGAGATGATGGCGCCGAAGCCGCCGGCAACCGCGGCGACCAGGCCCATGCGCGACTCCCGGACCGTGAGCCACGCCTCTTGCATTGGACTCGCCCCCAGGGAGCGCGCCTGAAGTCGCAGCTCCCTTGGGACGCTCGATACCGCAGCCGCGGTGACGGCAGCAACCACGGGAATCGCGATGATGACCTGCGCGATGATCATGGCAGGCTGGGAGTACAGCAGACTCAGGTCGCCCAGCGGACCTCGACGCGAAAGCGTCATCGCGACCGCCAGGCCGACCACGACCGGCGGCAGGCCCATGCCTGCGTTCGCGAGCACAAGACCCGCGTGCCGGCCGAACGAGCGCCGGGTGCCGAGTAGGTAGCCGCCGGGAATGCCAATGCCGAGCGAGAGGACCACCGCCGTGATCGAGACGCGCAGCGACGTGAACACGATGGTCCACACGTCGAGCCCGCCCGAGCGCAGCAGCTCGACTCCCTCACGGAATGCATTGACGTAGATCTCCACGGCGTAAGCTCCCTTTTGGGTGGCTACTTCGCGTTCGGCGTGAACAACGGCTCGCCGAATGTATCGACACCGTATTCGCCTACGACCTGCTGCCCCTCTTCGGACAGCAGCCAGTCGGCGAACGCCTGGCCACCTTCTTGACTCTTCGCGTCGGTAACCACGATAACGCCGTACTCGTTGAGAAGCTCGACATCGCCCTCTCGCGAGATGACCAGGTCGAGCGTGTCTTGCTGGGTGAGGTAGGTCGCGCGGTCCGAGAGTGTGTAGGCCTGCTGCTCGCTCGCGATCCGCAACGTTTCTCCCATGCCCTGACCGCTGGACTCGTACCAGTCGTTCGCAGCCGGGGTGGGTTCGGCGATCTGCGCGGCCTCCCACAGCTGGAGTTCCTTCTTGTGCGTTCCCGAGTCGTCACCGCGCGACACCCATCCCGCCGTGCCCGCCGCTCCTGCGTCGGCGATCGCTTGCATGGTTGCGGGCAGGTCGGCTGCGTCGCCGATTTCAGCCGGGTCGTCAGCGGGGCCGACGATCACGAAATCGTTGTACATGACGTCGAGGCGCTCGATGCCGAAGCCGCCTGCCACGAACTCCTCTTCAGAGGCCTTCGCGTGCACGAGCAGCACGTCGGCATCCTTGTTCTCGCCCAGAGCGAGCGCCTCTCCGGTACCCACCGCCACGATCTTGATGTCGTATTGCGGGTACGCCTCCTCGAAGGCCGGCTCCAGCACGTCGAAGAGCCCGGAGTCTTGGGTCGACGTAGTCGAGGCAAGAATGACCTCGGTGACTTCGATGGGCTCCTCCTCGGAACTCGTGCCTGTCACGCAAGCCACAAGGGTGAGGGCCACGAGCATCGCGAGTACGAGCACGACGAGCCGTCTGAGGGTGGACGTTCCAGTACCACCGTCCATGGAATCTCCTTTCCAAACGGGAGGTCGACGGGTTTCCCGCGTCGGCCCTGTCGGTCCGGAGGCCGTGGCTTCGCTCCGCAGGTCGCGAGCTGTAGGCCGGCCGGACTCGGAGACTATGACCGCACTCCACGGTGCGGGTTGCACCAAGACTACCGCAATCTCGGAGCGCGGGCACCTGTGTGTGCTGGTCTGGGGCCACGGCGAAGGCCCCGCAGGAGTGTCCCGCGGGGCCTTCGGGCGGTCGCAGCTGTGGCGCTGCGGACCGGTGGTGCGCAATGTGCGTGGTGCAGCTTACGAATCGGTGTCCAGAACGCACTGGCCGCCGTAACCGCCCATGCCGCGGCCACCGCCGCCATTACCCATGCCGGCTCCAGCACCCCTGCCGCCACCGCGGCCGAATCCGCCGACCTCGGTCGAGTCGATCCGCTCGCTCATGCGCTCCTGCATGTTGGCGAGTGCTGCAGCTGCCTGCTCTTCGGTCAGCGTGCCGTCGGCCACCTTCTCGTCCAGGATCGCGGCGCGGGCGTCGAGCGCCTCAGTCACGACCTCGTCGGGGTCTACACCCTCGGACTCCGCGATCGTCGCCAGGCTCTCGCCGTCAACGCGACGGTCGTGGATGTCGGCGATATCGAGACCCGTGAGGTCCGCGACGATATCCACCATCCGGGCGCCGGCGTCGCGCATCGCTACACCGAGTCGCAGTCCGAGCGGCTGTCCGGCCGTCGTGCCGGCGTCCTCGGCGGGCGCGGCCACAGCGATGCTCGCTGCCCCGATCAACATCGCCGCGGCTAGTGCCGCTCCAGCGATGCCGATGACTCTGCGCTTGTTCATGGCCACATCTCCTTCGTTTCGCGTGTCGCTTGCGTTGTCTTGCGGACCGCATCATGCGAACGTGACTTTGGGCCGCATGACCATTCTCGGCGCGTGGCATTGCGCGCGCATCGACCCTAGGTTGCGAGTTGGCATACCCCAGAGGGTGTACGCGGGGGCACCAGTACCGGTGCACTGGCTGCTTTCTTCCCGGCCATTCCGCACGCGGGGGCTTGCGCCAGCTCGCAGGTGTGGGTATGCACTTCCTGTAACTCCGAGTGACGCGAAGCGGGGGACAAATGGACTACTTCGGCATTCTCAAGCGCGCCTGGCAGATCACCTGGAAGTACAAGGTGCTGTGGGTCCTGGGCTTCTTCGCGGCCAGCGGGACCGGCGGCGGGGGCGGAGGCGGCGGTGGCGGGGGTGGCGGCAACGTCGTGGGCTCCGGCGGCGATGAGATTCCCGCCGAGTTCGACAGATTCGCGCAATGGTTCGCGGACAACATCGCCGTCGTCATCGCGATCGGCGCGTTTCTCGTGCTGCTCGGCATCGTGTACTTCATCGTAAGCATCGCCGCCCGGGGCGGTCTGGTGCACGAGGTCAACCAGGCCGAGGAGACCGGTCAGGTAGCGCTCGGTCGCGGCTTCAGCCGTGGATTCCACTACTGGTGGCGGGTCTTGGGCATCTCGTTCGTCTTAGCCTTGCCCATCCTGGCTGTGGTGCTGATCTTCGGCCTGCTGTTCGCTCTCGCGATCATCCCCTTGGCGGTCAATGGTGGAGAGTTCAGCCCTGCCGCCGGCGGAGTGTTCATCACGATGATGTGCGGCATAGGCATCTTCGCGCTCCTGATGATCCCTGCTGCCGTGATCATCTCCATCCTCAACGAGGTCGCGCTGCGCTACGGCGTGCTGATGGACATGACGCTCGGCACCGCTATCAAACAGGCGTGGAGCGATCTGTGGGGCAAGCGCGGCACGTTCGTGATGTGGCTCGTGATGCTGCTGCCCGGCATCGCTTTTGGCTTCGGTATCCTGCTGGTGGGGCTTGTGTTCGTGCTCCCGGCGATCTTCCTGGCCATCGCGGAGGCGTGGGTCGCCGCCGTACTGCTCGGGCTTGTGTTCCTGCTCGTGGTCATGGTCCTCGGCGCGGCCTACAACACGTTCTACTCCGCGTCGTGGACGGTGTTCTTCCGCAGGATGACGGGCATGGAGCGGGTGGAAGAGCAAGCGCCACGCCCCGCAGCGCCGGGTTCCGGCCCTGCTTCGACCGGCCTGCCGTCGCCGCCACCACCACCGTCACCGATGCCTCCTGCAAGCCCGCCCGGCACCTGATCGGCCGGACATGCGCGCACTCGTGCTCAATACCGGCAGTTCGTCGATCAAGTACGAACTGTTCGATACCGTCGATGAGCGGTCGCTGCTCGACGGGCTCATGGAGCGCATCGGTGAGGACGCGCCGTACTTGACGCAGCGCGCTCACGGTGCGGGCCGGGACGTCGAGCGCGAAGTGGAGGCGCCGGACCACACTCGCGGGCTTGCCGCCGTCATCGAGCTGATGAGCGAGGACGGGCTGCTCGACCCGGCAGAGCTTGCGGTCGTCGGCCACCGCGTGGTGCACGGAGGGCCCGAACTGGTGGACCCGGTGGCGATCGACACGGCGGTGATACGCGAGCTGCGCGCCGTGCAGCACCTTGCGCCGCTGCACAACCCCGCCAACATCGTAGGGATCGAGGTCGCGCGCTCGCTGCTACCGGACGTGCCGCACGTTGCGGTGTTCGACACCGGCTTCCATGCCACGCTGCCCGCGCACGCGTACCGCTACGCGGTGCCGCGCGAGTGGCACACGCGCTACGGCGTGCGCCGGTACGGCTTCCACGGCACATCGCACCGGTACGTGTCGGGGGTCGCCGCCGACATGCTCGGCCAGCCCCTGAGCGAGGTGAACCTCATCACGCTGCACCTGGGCAACGGCGCGAGCGCGGCGGCAGTCCGCGGGGGTGAGTGCATAGACACGTCGATGGGGATGACGCCGCTCGAGGGCCTGGTGATGGGCACGCGCAGCGGCGATCTGGACCCGAGCGTGCCCGAGCTCATCGGCGTGCTGACAGGAGCAAGCGCTTCGCGCATCGCCGAGGAGCTCAACCACGCCTCCGGCATGCTCGGCCTGTGCGGCGCCAACGACATGCGGGAAGTCCACCGCCGGGTGAGCGCCGGCGACCCTGACGCGCGCCTGGCGCTCGACGTGTACTGCTACCGCTTGAAGAAGTACATCGGCGCGTACGCAGCCGCGCTCGGGCGGCTCGACGCGATCGTGTTCACCGCCGGGGTCGGCGAGAACGACGCGGTCGTGCGCGAGTGCGTGTGCGAGGGCCTGGAGGTCTTCGGCATACGGATCGACCCGGCGCGAAACGGCGCTCACAGCCGGGAGGCGCGAGCCATCCACGCAGACACCTCCGACGTGGCCGTGCTCGTGGTGCCCACCGACGAGGAGCTGCAGATCATGCGGGAGACGCTCGATTGCGTGCGCCCTTCCCGCGCAAGCAAGGAGGGTGAGTGATGAGTACGTCAGATGGGCGCGCACGTCCGCTTTCCGCCGACGAGCTCGACAGGATCGATGCGTACTGGCGGGCGGCGAACTACCTGTCCGTGGGCCAGATCTACCTGCTCGACAACCCGCTGCTGAGAGAGCCGCTCGCGCCCGAGCACGTCAAGTCGCGGCTGCTGGGGCACTGGGGCACCACACCCGGGCTGAACTTCGTGTACGCGCACCTGAACCGCGTGATCGTGGAGCGCGACTTAGACATGATCTACATCTGCGGCCCTGGGCACGGCGGACCGGCGATGGTCGCGAACACTTGGCTCGAGGGGACCTACAGCGAGTACTACCCCGACGTGTCGATGGACGTGCAAGGCATGCGCGAGCTGTTCAAGCAGTTCAGCTTCCCGGGCGGCGTTCCCTCTCACGCTGCGCCGGAGGTGCCCGGCTCCATCAACGAAGGCGGCGAGCTGGGCTACTCGCTGTCGCACGCGTTCGGCGCCGCTTTCGACAACCCCGACCTTGTGGTGGCCTGCGTGGTCGGAGACGGTGAGGCCGAGACCGGCCCGCTTGCCGCCGCGTGGCACTCCAACAAGTTCCTCGACCCGATAGGCGACGGCGCGGTGCTGCCGGTCCTGCACCTCAACGGCTACAAGATCGCCAACCCCACGGTGCTCGCCCGCATACCGGCCGAAGAGCTCGACTCGCTGCTGCGCGGGTACGGCTGGGACCCGATCCACGTGTGCTGTGAGGAGCCGCGCGAGGCCCACGAGAAGATGGCCGCCGGGCTGGACCACGCTTTGGACCGCATCGCCGAGTTCCAGCGCCAGGCCCGCGAGTCGGGCACGCCATTCCGGCCCAGTTGGCCGATGATCGTGCTCGAGACGCCGAAGGGATGGACGGGCCCGGAGATCGTGGACGGCCGGCAGGTGGAGGGCTTCTGGCGCTCGCACCAGGTGCCCGTCGCTGAAGTGCGCACGAACGCCGAGCACCTGGCCGTGCTCGAGGAGTGGATGCGCAGCTACCGGCCCGACGAGCTGTTCGACGAGAACGGGGCGCCGGTGCCCGAGGTCCGCGCCACGACACCGCAGGGAAAGCGGCGCATGGGCGACAACCCGCACGCGAACGGCGGCCTTCTTCGGCACGGGCTGCGGCTTCCCGACTTCACCGAGTACTGCGTGGACGTGCCCGAGCCCGGCGTGACCATGGGAGAGGCCACCCGCGTCCTTGGCGACTACCTGCGCGACGTGATGGCGCGCAACATGGATATCTTCCGGGTGTTCGGGCCGGACGAGACCGCTTCGAACCGCCTCGACGCCATCTACGAGGTGAGCAAGAAGACCTGGATGGCCGAGGTCCTGCCGGTCGACGAGCAGGGCTCGCAGCTCGCGCCCGACGGCCGAGTGATGGAGATCCTCTCCGAGCACACCTGCCTGGGCTGGCTTGAGGGCTACGTGCTCACCGGCCGGCACGGGCTGTTCAACACCTACGAGGCGTTCGCGCACATCATCGACTCGATGTTCAACCAGCACGCAAAATGGCTCAAAGTCACCAAGCTCGAGATCCCGTGGCGCGCACCGATAGCGTCGGTCAACATCCTGCTGTCGAGCCACGTGTGGCGCCAAGACCACAACGGCTTCTCGCACCAGGACCCGGGCTTCATAGACCACGTGGTCAACAAGAAGGCCGAGGTCATACGCGTGTACCTGCCGCCCGACGCCAACTGCCTGCTGAGCGTGACGGACCACTGCCTCAAGAGCCGCGACTACGTGAACGTGATCGTCGCCGGCAAACAGCCGGCACCCCAGTTCCTGGACATGGACCAAGCGGTCAAACACTGCACGGCGGGCATCGGTATCTGGGAGTGGGCGAGCAACGACGACCGCGGCGAGCCCGACGTGGTCATGGCGTGCTGCGGCGACGTCCCCACGCTCGAGACGCTGGCGGCAGTCGACCTTCTTCGGCAGCACTTTCCGGAGCTCAAGGTGCGGGTAGTCAACGTGGTCGACCTGATGACCCTGCAGCCCGAAGAGGAACACCCTCACGGGCTGTCGGACACCGACTTCGACGCCATCTTCACCACCGACAAGCCCATCATCTTCGCGTACCATGGCTACCCGTGGCTGATCCACCGGCTGTCGTACCGGCGGACCAACCACGACAACCTGCACGTACGCGGCTACAAGGAGGAGGGCACCACGACCACGCCGTTCGACATGGTGGTGCGAAACGACCTGGACCGGTTCCACCTGTTCGCCGATGCGGTCGAGCGCGTGGAGCACCTGCAGCAGCACGAGGCGTACGCGAAGCAGTTCGTGCGCGACAGGCTTGTGGACCACCGTGAGTACATCAACGAGTACGGCGAGGACATGCCCGAGATCCGCGACTGGCGTTGGCCGTACTGAGCGTGGCTGGGAGGATGTCCTACACGTAGGCCAGCTGCCAGAAGGCCCACGTCGCGAAGACGACGCCTGCGACGATGCCGATGCCGTATGTCGCGATCCACGCGGACGCGCGAGGGCTGTCCGCCCCTGAAGTGAGTGGCCCGGCGGGGCCGGACGTGCCGTTCCTGGCTGCGAGGAAGCCTCGCCACATCCACCACAGAGGCACCGCGCCCATCGGGATGAACGCGGCCGCGCACACGAGCCAGCCCCACGCGATCCCTCCACCGGGCGGCTGGAGACCGTACTCGACGAAGTTCCAGCCCAGCGACAGAAAGAGGCCCGACCAGGCCGGGCCGAGCAAACTGGGTCCGTGCGCCGCATGCGCAACGGCCATGTTCAGTCCGCCGAAGAGCATCCCGACCCATATGGACACGGGGGCCACCCAGACCCAGTCGGGCGCGGGGTGGGCGATCTCGTAGGGCCCACCTTCGGCCACGAACCCGCCCAGGTCCATCACGCCCCGCGCGGCCCAGAACAGCATGGTGATGGCGCTCGCGACTCCGAATGCGGAGAGTAACGCCAGGCCCAGGGCGACCGGCGTGCCGCGCCCTTCGTCCAGCATCGCGCTCAGCCGCCCCCACCAGCGCATGCCGCCTCCTTGGCGTCGGGCTCGCGCGGGTCAGTCCGCGGGCGCATCTTCCGCCTCGCCGCCCTGCTCCTCGGCCAGGCGCGGGCGCACGAACTTGATGTAGCCGAACAACAGCGTCAGGAGGAGCGCGACGGTCACCACGGCGAAACGCGCCTTTGAATCGCCGCCCACGAACGACCACCCCGTGCCGTAGACGATCGTGAACAACCCGCCCAGAAGCGTGCCGTTGCTTATGACGTGCATCGCCTCGGGCAGCACCAGCGACACTATCATCAGTACGGTGGCGAACGTGATCAGCACGATGCTCGTGTTGCGGGCCCACACGCTTCGCTCGTCCATGAGATCGTCGTTGATCTCGTCGATCTCCTCGTTGATCTCGTCGACCTGGTTTTGCTCGGCTTCGGTCAGCTCCTTCTCGCCGCTGCGTTGGAAGATGCGTTCCTGCTCGCGAAAGAGCTCCTCGAGCCGTTCCTGCCGAGAATCGTCGGGTGAATCCGGGCCAGGGTAGAAAGTGAACACGCCCACTCCCACGAACACGACAAGTAGCAGCCCGAGGAAGAACGAGAAGATCAGTTGTAGCGCATCGCGTTTCTGGTCCCGTGCCATCCCGACCCCTTCCTCTCAAGCTTGGGATCTGGTTCGTCACTTCGCGCAGAGTGTACCCGCATCGGCCACTGGCGGCACAGCTCGAGACGATCCGGCTTGCCTGGTCGCCGCTGTGTCGCGCAGTCACAGACTTGCGCTCGGCAGCGTGGACGGGTACGAATGCCTACAAGGCACGAGGTGCCGGTTTCGATCGCACGGGGAGGCGCGACGATGGATGAGATGACCTTCGGGGGATACCACGCGACGCGGTACGGAGACGAAGAGCGGCCCGAGACGCGAGCGCAGGAGGCGGCTTCGCCGGACCAGCCGGATGTAGCGGCGCCTGCGCCGCCCCGGAAGCGTCGTCCGATGTGGCCCTGGTTCGTTGCGGCGGTTCTCGTGCTCGCGCTGCTCGGAGCATGGGCCGCAGGCGTGTTCTCGCAGGGGGACACTGAGGTCCCCAACGTCGTCGGAGCCGATCTCGAGACAGCGATCGTATCGCTGGAGGACGCCGGGCTCGTGGCAGGCGATATCGCCTACGACGAGTCTTACGACCAGGACAGATTCGCCGACGGGCAGGTCACGGAGCAGCAGCCGGGGGCGGGCGCCATGGTCCACGCCGGTGATGAGGTGGACCTGATCGTGGCCGGGAGCGAACTCAACGAGGTGCCCGACGTGGTCGGGCTGTCTGAGAGCGACGCCATCACCGCCGTACAGGACGCCGGTTTCGACATCGGCGACATCCGCAGGGAGTTCAGCGAGGAGGCGGAGAACGGCGAGGTCATCGACCAAGCGCCGCGCGCCGGCTCAGAGGCTCCGGAGGGGTCGCCAGTGACCTTGGTGGTCTCGAAGGGCATGGAGACTCTCACCGCGCCCAACGTGGTAGGCCTGTCCCAAGCGGACGCGCGCGCACGCCTCGAGGACGTCGGCTTGCTCGTGGAGGTGCTCCAGGAGTACAGCGACACGGTGGCCGCCGGCGAAGTAATCGCCCAATCACCCGAGGCGGGGGTGGCCGTTGAGAAGGGCGCCTCGGTCACGATCACGGTGTCGCAAGGCGAGGAGATCGTGACCATGCCCAATGTCGTGACCATGGAGCAGCAAGCGGCGATCGACATGCTCGAGGGCCTCGGGCTCCAGGTCACGGTCCGAACGCAGGTCAACGTCATCAACGCCGGACGCGTCATCGCGCAAGAGCCCGACTCGGGCGCTAGGCTTACGCCGGGTACCCGAGTGACCATCACGGTAGCCACGGAAGGGTAGACCGGTCAGGCGTCCGGCCCGCTAAGATATGCAAGAGCGCAAGGACTGCAACCTAAGCCACAGGAGTGATCACGTGCATACCTGCACCCGCGTCGCGCGCCTGTTCCTCGGCCTCGTGTTCCTTGCGTCGGGCTCGATGCTGGCGTCACCGGCGCATGCGCTGGCTGCCACCGCGACGCCAGATGCGCGGGAGGCGACCGGCGACGATACCCCCGCCCAGGCTTACGACGTCACCGAGCGTTTCGACCCCGACAAGGCCTGGTTCGGCGCGGCGGCCTACACCGAGAGCCGCACGTTCGACTTCGTAGACGACGACACCGACACATCGGACGAAGACTGGCTCCAGTTCACCGTGGGCAACGTCGACCTCTCCTCCGGCGAGGTGTACATGTTCGAAGCGGTCCCGGACGATGCCGCCAGCGGGGTCGAGCCGGTCGTGGACCCTGTGATCGAGGTGTACGGCCCGGGCTTGCCGGCCGCCTGGACGGCGCCGGCCGACCTGGGCGAGAGCGCAACGACGCCCGGGACCACGGCAAGCGACCCCCTTGCTGTCGCGAGCAACGACGACGGCCCCTGGTTCGCAGGTGGTCCGCAGCGCGATGGCAGGGGCGCGAGCGTCGGCTTCATCCCCGAGCAGGCGGGCGTGTACTACGTGCGCATCCGGCCGTTCTACATGTTCGACGGCGGCGAAGCGCCTGGCTTCAGGGGCGGAGCCGGGGGCTACAAGCTGCGCATGAAGGTCGGCATGATGACGCGCCTTGCCGGCAGCGACCGGATCGGTACCGCCATAGCTGTATCGAAGGAGCGGTTCCGTAGCGGCAGCTCCGCCAACGTGGTGATCGCCAGCGGCTACTCGTTCCCCGACGCGCTGTCGGGGAGCACGCTAGCCGGAGCGCTGGGCGCTCCGATGCTGCTCACCAAGCCCACGGCCCTCCCGGCCGAGGTCAGGGCGGAGATCGAGCGACTCGGGGCCTCGGATGCCTACATCCTTGGGGGCACCGGTGCGGTCAGCGGGGCTGTCGAGAACAGCTTGAAGTCGTTCCTGGGCTCCAACGGCGTGCACAGGATCGCCGGGGCCGAACGCACCGAGACCGCCGCCAAGATCGCTGTCGCCGCCAACGCCATGCGGCCGGTGGCAAAGGTCGCGTTCGTGGCCAACGCGTACAACTACCCGGATGCGCTTTCGGCCTCCCCGATGGCGGCGTACAACGTTGCCCCCGTCTTGCTCACGCAGCCGAAGTCGTTGGTATGGGCGACCCGACAGGCGATCGCCGACCTCGGGATCACCGATGTCGTGATCGTGGGCGGGACCGGTGTGGTGTCAGCCAAGGTGGAGAGCGAGCTCGCCTCACTTCTTGGCGGCGCGTCGCACGTAAGGCGCGTAGCCGGTGCGAACCGCTACCAGACGTCGGCAGAGTTCGCGATCTGGGCGACCGATGCCCAAGGCGGCGGCGACGCGGTCGGCACGAGCGCGAACCCCTATGCGCTGTCCACGCTCGACTACGACCGCATCGCGATCGCTTCGGGCCAGAACTACCCCGACGCGCTGGCCGGCGGCGTGTTCTGCGGGTTGGGACGCGCGCCCGTGCTGCTGTCCGCTCCCACCAAGTGGTCGCCGTACATCTACCCCTACGACGCGGACGTTTCGCGCACGTACTACACGGTCGGCTCGCTCGCGATCATGCGTTCGTACGTCCTGGGTGGCGCGGGTGCGCTCAGCGACTGGATCTGGCTCAGCGGCGACCTGATCACCGGCCCCGCGCTGTAGGAACGCGCGCACTCTTCGGCAAGCTACAGATATACCTGCCGAGGAGCCCACGCCGCTCTAGACTCGCGCTGTTGCTGTGGGCACAATGCGTTACGTGGGCGCTAACCGCGGAGATCCCGCGGAGCGCCGGACCTCGAGGAGGGTTCTGGAGATGATCGGACTTCGCACCGCATCGCATCCGCGCATGGCCCTGGTCGTGCTGGCCGTGGCCGTCTCGGCGCTGGTTTCCGCCGCTCCGGCGCTGGCCGCCGACGACATCCCCGGCGACCCGATTTCCGCCTCCCCGGTGTCGGGCTCCACGTCACAGACCGAGGAGCGCGACGTCTACAGCGTGCCACTTCTGGCAGACCAGCTGCTCGAGCTCACGCTGACAGGAAGTGCCGCCGCGGACTACGACCTGTACGTTTGGAGCCCGGACGCGACCAGCGTGGTGGAGATCGGGCAGTCCTTGCCTGTGGCGTGGTCGAACGGGGACGCGACATCGAACGAGTCCATCTCGTATCTCGTGCCCCCGGGAGGCAGCGGTACGTACTACGTCGAGGTGCACAGCTTCAACATTGCCGCTGGGACCTACCAGCTGACCTGGAACAGGACCACGCCGAGCGTGGCGCGGCTGTTCGGCGCGAACAGGTACGAAACGTCCAACGCGATCAGCCGCTCGAGCTTCGTGAAGAGCGACTCGGTCGTTATCGCTACGGGCTCCAATTACCCCGACGCGCTGGCTGCCTCGGGGCTGGCCGGGGTGCTGGATTGTCCGGTGGTCCTGATCCGCGGCAACAGCATTGCTTCCGACGAGTACTTCGAGCTCATCTTCGAGATGCAGCGACTCGGCTGCACGAACGCCTACATTGTGGGCGGGACCGGTGTGATCAGCCAGCAAGTCGAAGACGACCTGTCGGTCAGCTACGATGTCGAGCGGCTGGCGGGCCTGGACCGCTACGGCACGGCACGCGCGGTCGCCGACAAGATGGTCGCGCTCGGGGCCGACCCAGCCTCGGCGTTCGTGGTCTCCGGCGCCAACTTCGCCGACGCGCTCGCGGTCTCTCCGTACGCGTTCAGCCAGAAGATACCGGTGCTGCTGACCCGCCCGGCCGCCCTGCCAGCTTCCGTGAGCGGCTTCATCACCGACAACGGCATCAACGACATCGTTGTCGCCGGCGGGACCGGCGCGGTGTCCTCGGCAGTCGCAGGTGCACTCGACGGCCTGAACGGCGGGGCGGCGAGCGTGTACCGCGCGGGCGGGCCCGACCGCTACGCTACTGCGGCGCTGGTGGCTCGCTACTGCGTCGATACGCGCGGGTGGGGCACGTGGGACTACGTGGGAGTGGCCACAGGCGCGCTGTTCCCCGACGCGCTGTCGGGTGGAGCGGCGGTAGGCACGCGCAACGGAGCCCTGCTGCTGACTCGCCCGGACGCTCTGGTAAGCGCGACGAGCTCTGCTATCGACGACCACGACAGCGTGATCGACCTGTCGCTTGTGTTCGGCGGCACCGGTGCGGTCTCGGACTCCGTGAAGAGCGCGATCGCCGCCGCAATGCAGTAGCCCACGGCGCTTCGCCGAAGCCCATGCGTACGAGGGGGTGTGTATGACTCGTCCCGTCTCCGGCATCCACATGCTGCGGTACCTGCTTCCCGCACTGTGTGTGGCCGTCCTGACACCCGCGGCGGCTCACGCGTCGTGGAGGAGTGAGATTCCCGACTCGGCGGGCAAGCCCGCGTACCGGCTCGAGACCGAGCGTGACACATCGCGCGCATCAGCCGGTGCGGCGACAGTCGTGCCGATGGCCGTCGACGACGATGTCCCCGGAGTGGCGCTGCCGCCGTCCCCGTTCTCCGACACGCTGAGCTCGTCGGCCGATATCGACGACGTGTTCTACATCGACCTTCAGGCAAACGACTGGCTCATGCTCGAGATGCAGGGACCAGCCAAGAGCTCGTTCTACGTGTACGGCTGGGGGCCGGACACGACGACCGTGGTGCCATCGACTCCCGGCTACGACGAGGCGAACCTGATTGGCCTGTCCGACTGGGGGTTCTACCCCGAGATGCTTGTGTTCCGCGCCCCGAAAGCCGGGCGCTACTACATCGACGTGTATGCGCAGATGGGTACCGGCACCTACACGGTTACTTGGGAGACGTGGGAGGGCGAGGCCGACGACGACATCCCCGGCGTGCCGATTCCCGCCTCCCCGGTGAAGGGCAGCTTCGAGCCTGACAAGGGCGGAAGCGATGTGTACGCTGTCCAGCTTGCCGAGGGCGACGTGTTCACTGCCGACCTGTCCGGTCCTGCCGACGGCGACCTGGACATGATGTTCTACACCTCGGAGGCCTTGACGACGATGGGCTCGGTGCCCCCGAGGATCTTCTGTTGGGGGTGGACTTCCGAGGAGCACCTCACGTTCGTCGTGCCCCCCGGCGGCGCGGGAACCTACTACCTCGAGGTGCTTGATTTCGGCTTCGGCGGCGAGTACACGCTGTCGTGGCGAATAAGCGACCTGGCAGCACCGCGGGTCTTCGGCGCGTCGCGCTATGAGACCGCGATCGCAATCAGCCGCGCCAGCTTCCTGAAGGCGGAATCCGTGGTGATCGCGACGGGGACGAACTACCCCGACGCGCTGTCCGCCGCGGGTCTGGCCGGCGTGCTCGACTGTCCCGTCCTGCTCGTGCCAAGGTCCGAGTCCGGCTACGACACGGTCGACATGCTCATGGAGGAACTCCTGGGCCTGCAGACCGAGAAGGTCTACATCGTGGGAGGTACCGGCGCGGTAGACGAGTTCTGGGAGGACATGTTCTACGTGGACGACACGTCCTCGGCCGTGGAGCGCATCGCCGGTCCCGACCGCTACGGCACCTCTCGCGCGGTGGCCGACAAGATGGTCGCGCTCGGCGCGGCCCCGGACACGGCGTTCGTGGTGTGCGGCACCGGCTTTGCCGACGCGCTTGCCGTGTCGCCGTATGCGTTCGCGCAGCAGATTCCCATCCTGCTGACCCGTCCGAACGCCCTTCCCGACAGCGCGAAGCAGTTCATCGAGGCCCACGGCGTGGACCAGGTCGTGATCGCCGGCGGCACCGGTGTGGTGAGCTCCGGCGTCGAAGGGGCGATCGCTGGCTTGCGCTCCGGTGCGGTCGAGGTCCACCGCGAGGGCGGTACCGACCGCTACTCCACCGCGGCGATGGTTGCCCGCTACTGCATCGACACCAGCGGCTGGGGTGCGTGGAACCAGATCGGCGTGGCAACAGGTATGAACTTTCCCGATGCGCTTGCCGGCGGACCCGGATGCGGCGTTCGGCAAGGAGGGCTGCTCCTCACGCAGCGCACACTGTTGCCCGATGCGTCGCGCAACCAGATCAGCGGACACGCGTCTACGCTGTCGCGCACACTGATCTTTGGCGGTACCGGTGCCGTTTCGGACTGGGTGCGCAGTGACATAGTGGAGGCGATGAAGGAATAGGCCGACCGGGTGTGGTGTCGCTTGACCCTCCCCGCGGATGGTCGGTACTATTGTCCGGCACTTCTACGGCCAGGTAGCTCAGATGGTAGAGCAGGGGACTGAAAATCCCCGTGTCGGCGGTTCAAGTCCGTCTCTGGCCACCATACGAACTCAGGGCCGGTCCCAAGTGGACCGGCCTTTCGTGTTTGCTGAGCGTGATCGGCCCGCGTCCGAGCTGAGTTGCGTCTAATCGACTGCAATCGTGACGTGGTCAGCCTTGATGACCGCCACGGCCTCTTTGCCTACGGTGATTCCGAGATCAGCGACAGCGTTCATCGTGACAACCGCCGCCAGCGTCTGCCCGCCAACGTCGCTCGTGACCTGTAACCTCTACCGCACCCTCCTTGATGGCCGTGACGGTGTCCTTCAACTGGTTGCGCGCGGATAGTCTCACGGTTGGCGCCTCCCTTACGGCGGTTTCCACATGACACATACCCCTTGCCTCCACCATCCGCGGAGCAGCCAAGCTATAAGCAGAGTTGCATCCAGGCATTAGGAAACGCTATCGTACAGCGCGTACCCGGATTCGCGAGGCGCCCTCGCACTCGAGTCGACAAGGGGCTCACCATGACTGAGACCGCAGCACCCGACTACCACCAGATGTGGGCCGACCTCGGCCTAGACCTGCCGAGCCACGATGCGCTGCTCGACGCCGTCGGCCAGCTCTTCGGCGATGCGTACCTAACGCAGGAGAACCGGCCCAAGGGCATGGACTACCTCAATTTCGTCATGAGCGAGGTCCACGGACTGCGGGTCAAGGAGCTCAACGACTTCCGCCAACAAGGCGGCAAGGTCGTCGGCACGTTCTGCCTCTACGTGCCCGAGGAGATCGTCCGTGCCGCCGGTGGGTGGTGCGTGGGGCTGTGTGCCGGTGCCGAGTTCGCCTACGACCAGGTCGAGCAGATCATGCCGCGCAACACGTGTGCGCTCATCAAGTCTTTCATGGGTTTCAAGCTCGGCAAGGTGTGCCCCTACATCGAATCGGCCGACCTCGTGATCGGCGAGACCACGTGTGACGGCAAGAAGAAAGCCTACGAGCAGCTCGCAGAGCTACACAACGTGTGGGTCATGGAGCTGCCGCAGATGAAGCGCGAGAAGGACCTCGCGTTTTGGCGTGCAGAGATCGACGAGCTCGCGGCCAAGGTCGAGCAGCTCACCGGCAACACGATCACCGCGGAGTCGCTCAAAGCCGCGACCAAGGAAGTCAACGACAAGCGTCGGGCTCTACAGCGCATCGCCGTCACCCGTGCGGCCAAGCCCGTCCCGATCTCAGGAAAGGACGCGCTGCTCGCCACGCAGGTGGCCTTCTATGACGACGTCCCGCGCTTCACGCAGTCGATGAACGCGCTTGCCGACGAGCTCGAGCAGCGCGTGGCCGACGGCGAGGGTGTTGCTCCGGCCAACGCCAAGCGCGTGCTCATCACCGGCACGCCCATGGCACTGCCCAACTGGAAGCTGCACGACATCGTCGAGAAGGCCGGCGGCGTCGTGGTGGGCGAGGAGATGTGCACCGGGAGCCGCTACTACCAGGACCTGGTCTCCGAAGATGCATCGACCCTCGACGAGATGCTCGACGACATCGCTGAGAAGTACCTTGACATCAACTGCGCGTGCTTCACGCCGAACACCGGGCGCATCGACGACGTGGTGCGGATGGCGAAGGAGCTTGGCGCCGACGGCGTGATCGACTACACGCTCTCGTTCTGCGGCACGTACCAGATCGAGGCGACGAGCGTCGAGGACGCGGTCAAGGAGGCAGGCCTGCCGGCGCTGCGCATCGAGACTGACTACTCGATGGAGGACGTGGGCCAGCTCTCCACCCGCGTCGAGGCCTTCCTGGAGATGCTGTAGCCGGTCCCTGCCGCTGCTTGGCCGTCTGCGTTCGGAGAGGTCGTATGCGCGTTCTTGGACTCGACATAGGCTCGCGCAGCGTTGACGCTGTGTGGCTCGCTGACGGAGCGGTCGTCGACGCAGTCGTCGCGGATTCCGGCTACGACCCTCAGGCTGTCGCGCGCGAGTTCGTGCAGCGCGGTATGCACGACGTGTTGGTAGCGACCGGCTACGGCCGGCGTGCTGCCCGCGAGGCGTTTGACTGCGAAGCGGTCACCGAGATCAAGGCGTATGCGACAGGCGCGCACGCTCTGTATCCGCACGCCGTCAGCGTGCTCGACATCGGCGGGCAGGACACGAAGGTGATTGCCCTGGGCGACGGGGGTGGCGTGGTCGACTTCGAGATGAACGACAAGTGCGCCGCCGGAACTGGCAAGTTCCTCGAGGTGATGGCTCGGGCGCTCGGCTACACGCTCGAAGAGATGGCCGAGATAGCGTTGGTCGCGGGGAAGGGCATCGCAATCTCGAGCATGTGCACCGTCTTCGCCGAGTCCGAAGTGACCGGACTCGTGCACCGCGGCGAGGACCGAGCGGCGATCTCGCGCGGACTCCACGAATCCATCGCCAAGCGCACCCACTCCTCGCTCAAGCGTTTGCGGGCCGCAGGGCCGCTCGTGTTCGCGGGTGGCGTTGCCAAGAACGCCGCGATGGTCGAGCTCATCAGCTGTGGCTTCGACGGCCAGGTGATAGTGCCTGAAGACGCGCAGACGGTGGGTGCCTTCGGCGCCGCACTCACCGCGTTCGAGCAGGCAGGCGGCTAATGGGAAGCATGTGGCCGATGATGAAGGGGTTTGCGCGGGACTTCGCCGCGTACCGCTCCACGCTCGGCAAGCAGGACACATGGATTCGCCGACATGCGGCGACGAGCGGATGGTCGGTCAATCCTCGCTGGATGGTCTACACGAACTTGCGCCTTTGGCTCAGCGACTGCGAGACGATGTTCGGTCGCCGCTATTGCCCGTGCTTCGAGCCGAGCGGCGACGCCGCGCTCGACACGAAGCTCATCTGTCCGTGTGCGTTCGCCCAGGCTGAGATCGACAATGTCGGTTGGTGCCACTGCACTCTGTTCGGCCGCGCGGACCTCACGGCTACCGACTACAAGCGTGCTGAGGCGGCCCTCATGTCCGAGTACCGGGACGTGCCGCTTTCGTGGGTTGACGGCGCGCTCGATACGCGCGACCAGCATATCGAACCGATGCGAGGACTGCCCATTCCCGATGCGATCCACCAGGCCAAACGAGCGCTGAATGGCAAAGGAACACCGCTCAGCGCGATGGTCGCCAGCGAGGTCGAAGCCCGGCATCTCGAGAGACTCGCAGAGCTTCGTCGACTTCGATTCAGCAGCGAGACTCTAGCGGACGGCGCTATCCGTGTGCGCTTCGGCTGAGTACCTGCCCGGGACTACTCCTTGACGGGCAGGACGTGGACCGCCTTCACCACGAGGCGAACGTTCTCACCGACCTGCAAGTCCAACTCCTCAAGCGACTCGGTGGTCACCACCGCAGCCATCTCGCACGGGCTCACATCGAACCAGATGAGCGACATCACGTCGCCCTTCTTCACAGACTTGACCTGCCCGGACACCGCGTTGCGCGCGCCGTACTGCATCGAGGACCCCCCGTCTTGCCGAATGGACACGTTTGGCAATCCTCTCGTACCCACATGCGGGCCGCTCCACGCAGCGTCCGGCTCGCCCGGCCGGTCCCGGACGACTCGCGTGCTACACTTGAGTTACTCTCGACATCGAGAGTGCGCCCGTCCCACACCGGCTGGGACGGCCCGCGCCATCGGCGTCGGCTCTCCACCTGATCGCGATTCACCCAGGCTCGAGAGGCCTCCGACGCCCCTACTCACTATTCAGCCGCTATCCGAGCGCAGCGCGAAATCTTGTGCGCTGCGCGCTCTGCGGAGACGCGCCCACGCTTGGCGTGACGTCGCAGCAAACGAAGGAGAGACGTCACCATGCGCACACCACCGAACAGGTTCCGCCGGAGTCGTCCGGGTGTGGAACGCGAGGTCGCCGTCTACACGGATGACGGGGGCAGTGGGCTGCTAGAGGCGTGCAGGCGTCGGTTTGCCGCGCCGAAATACGAGGTCGCCTGTGACGCTCGCCATACCGTGTGGGTCAGATCTGCCGAGGACAACCGGTCGTTCGGCCTGTCGCCGTGGCTGTTGCGGACCCACTCCATGAGCGAACTACTTTCGAGCACCGAGGCGAAGCTTCGGCTGCCGTCCGGCACAAGTGCGTAGCAAACGGGCACACGCGCTCGATTGGGAGTCGGCGGGCTGCTCGCCGCGTGCGCGACGCCTCTAGGGATGTGCGGGCGGTTGCGAGGCCCATGGCTCGGGCAGAGTAGCGACCGCGCCTCGGACGCGGACGAACTCTATGAGCTCCCGGTCGTGTTGGTGTACGTGACCCACGAGCCATTCCCTCAGGAAGTCGAGTAAGGGCTTCACCCCGCCAAGCTCGCCGGCCCGGAACTCGAGTACCTTCTGACGAGCCACTTCGGTGAGCTCGCGGTGCAACTCGATGTGCTCCGACATGGATTCGGCCGGATAGTCTACGCGTCGCATGAGGGTCTCTTCGGTGTCGAAATGCACCACGACGTGGTCCAGGAGAAGTTCGAGCACACGCATGATATCTTCGGGTCGGCCGGGTGCGGATTCCAGCTCGTTGAAGATCTTGTGGATGTTGCGGTGCTGCTCGTCCACCAGCGGGTCACCGGTCCCCAGAGCAGGGTCCCATTCGATTGGGCTCATGAGACTCCTTTCCTGGTCCGCTCGCGCATGTGCCGGGGAATCGCTCAGCTCCTTCGGGGCACACCGACAGTATACTGGTCGCCTCGCGAGCGGTCGTTCGGGGTGCAGGGGGGTGCGCGCATGCGTGTGCCGGGCATGCAAAAGGCCGGCCCGCTTGCGCAGACCGGCCTTTCTCAGCGCACACCCAAGGTGCAGCCGCTGGGACTACAGCCCCAGCTTCGTTGCCACCGTCCACGGCTGCCAGCCGCGGGAATCATACATGCGCTTGGCGATCTCTGCGTTGAACACGGGGTTGAAGATCTTGTACTCGCCTATGCGAGGCGTGGCGTACGTGACCGGCTTGGCGCGGTACCATCCCACGCGATTGCCGATGTACTCCTCGTTCTCGTAGACGCGGACCGGCCCGTACGACCAGTCGGTCGCCTGGGCTCCGTCTTCACCAGCACGCACGTACCAGCCGTTCTCGATGCCCTTGAACTGACCGTTGGCGTAGGTCTTGACCAGACCGAAGCGCCAAGGGCTGCCCGTGAGCGTGTAGTGGCTGCGGATACGTGAGTCGTTCACCTCGGCAGCGGTCCATGTGCCGTACATCGGCTTGCCGCCTTGGATCTGGAACAGGCCGGAGCAGTACGGGTTGCCGTTGTTGACGGGGTTCATGCCGCTTTCACCGGCGGTCACGAGGATCGCCTGTCGAACCAGCGCCTTTTCAGCAGGGGTGTCGTATCCCCAGCCGGCTCGCTCGAGGGCCATCTGCACCATATAGGCCTGCTCGGGGCGCGCGTCCACATACGAGTTGATGTACGAGCTGTACGACCCGGCGAACGCCGGTGCGGCCGTACCGAGGACGAGTGCGCTCGCAAGCGCGATGACCAGTATCGATGCGAGTCCTTTGTTCATACAGTTCCTCCTTGATGGGAGACGGGGCTGCTGCCGCAGGCATGAAGACAGCCGTCACGAGGGACGGTTGCTGCATGAGTCATGAAAAGTGGGTTGCGACAGCGGTTGTCGCGGGATCGGTTCCCGCGACCGCACGTGACTTGAACGTCACGCGCGACCGATATGCTTTTCGCGGTTGCCGGCGCGGACTCTGGAAGCCCTTGTGGCTACAGTGTCGGCCATGGTTCTTCGGCCGTTCGTGTACGGCTGGACGGGTATGTCTCCAATGTGCGGAAACGAGCCCGACGAACCGGCAACGGGTGGGTACGTTAGCACAGGCCGTGCCGAAATGCACGCCCAAGGTTACGAAACGTTAACGGCGCGTGCCGGCGGAGCGGTCCGGAAACCCCGAAGGCGAGCCCCCCGGCTCGCCTTCGAATCTGACGCCGCTCTCTCCTTGAACTCCTCCGCTCGGTACTGTTATTCCCAAAGCTGCGAGGCGCCTACAGGTACTGCCAGACGTCGTCGACGCCGGCGTCCGCGGCCGGCAAGCACTCTTGGATCGCGTGGACGTGTTCGCCGGTCTCCGGGTCGATGATTCGAAGGTCGAGGACCTCGGGGCTGTCGAACCAGCGCCCGCTCGCGTCCACGAGCAGTTTGACGCGTGGGTGCAGAAGGTCGTCGTTGTTGACCCGGAAGACCACGGCCGTCGAGCTGTCGTCGAGCGCGACCACCGCGCCCATCGGGTAGATGCCGAGCATCGCCACCAGCGTCTTGGTCAGCGAGGGGTCGTAGGCCTTGCCGCGTCCTTGCATGAGCACCGCGAGCGCCTTGTCCGGCCGGATCTCACGGCGGAACGGACGCCGGGTCGTCATCGCGTCGTACGCGTCGCACAACGCCACGACCTTCGAGAACAGGTGCTGCTCTTGGGAGACCGGGCCCTCCGGATAGCCCTGCATGTCGTGGCGCAGGTGGTGCTCGTAGGCAACCACCATCGGCATCTGGTCGGTAAGCTGGATGCGCTTGAGCAGGTCGGCACCTTCGGTGGCGTGGCTCTTCACGATCTGCCATTCGTCACTTGTGAGCGGGCCTTGCTTGTTGAGGATGTCTTCGGGGATCCGGACCTTGCCTAGGTCGTACAGTAGCGCGGACAGGCCGAGGGAGCGCAGCGCGTCGGCGTCCAAGCCGAGCGTAGCGCCAAGCGACAGCGACAGGATGCACACGTTGATCGAGTGGTTGAGCGTGTAGTCGTCGTGACCCTTGATCGCCGTCAGGCCCAGGACCGCAGCGGGGTCCGTGAACAGGTTGTCGAGCATCGTGTTCACCACACGCTGCAACGGCGCGACCTCGAACACCTTGCCGAGCTTGACCTGTGTCTCGACGTCGCGTATCGCAGCCAGACCGGCGTCGTAGGCCTCGCGCACGCGCGTCTTGGCCTCGCGGCCTTCGGCTTCCTTGTCACTCTCCTCGAGAGCGGAGGTCTCGGCTACAGTTATCGCGGTCGCCCCGTTTTGGTCCAGGAATATCTGGGCGGCCTCGATGTCGCTGACCTTCTCGTCGGCGAACAGCAGCACGAGCGCCGAAGCGTCTTTCTCGCTCAACCCCTGGGTGAACGTAACGGCGGAGATCCCGCGTTTGAGCAGCTCCTCGACCAGCTTGCGATAGGTGACGCTTTCCTCGGGGAATACCTGGTTCTCAACGAACAGGGTCCCCTTGTACACGTTGACAGCCACTTCGTCGAAGCCTAGCTCGGCGATCGTCGACACAGCCTTGACGAGTTCGCTCATCGATTGGCCGAGGAGCGGGTGCGACACAGGGTAGAGTCCCGCGTTCGTGTGGCACACCGCGATCGTGCGCAACAGTTCGCGCGCGGCCGCAAGCTTCTTTGGCGTGGCAAACGGGACTCGGGCCGACGCCGCGGTCTGCGCGGCGATCTCCTCCGGGCTCTCGAGCTCCTCGCGCCCGGTGCTGTCTGCGTCGCTCACGGTACATCCACCCTTCACTCGCTCGCGGTCGGGTCCACCAGGTGTTCAACCGCGCGTTGGGCCAAGAAGCGCAGTTCCTTGTTCTTACGCCCCATCACGAACCTACGACTAGACCATCGGCGCAGAACCGGCAGGGCTTCAGGCGATCCAAGGGATTCGAGGCTCTTGATGACCTCTTTCTTCAGCTCGTGGTTCCTCTCCAGGAAGTTTATATCTTCGAGTATCCGCACGAGTGGTCTGATCGCCTGCGTGGCTCCCACACGGCCTATCTCTCGGATCACGAACCTGCGGGTTTGCGGGTCCCAGTGACCGAGCGCCTTGGTCAGCGCATCCTTTGCCTCTTGGGCCGGCATGTCGGCCAATGCCCGCACTGCCGCCATGCGTACGTCGACATCCAGGTGCTCGAGTCCCAGCTCCATCACGGTGATCGCACGCTTGTCCCCCAGCATCGGCAGAATGCGCAGAACGGCTATGGCGCCGGGCGCGTCCTCGGCACGTACACGCCTGCTCGATACCGCCAGCAATGGCTCGCCCATGCCGCGCATGACCGGCCGAAGAAGCGAGCGGGTGTGTTCGTCGGCATGGAAGTAGTGGCCGAGCAGCGCTTCGGCACCGGCGGTCCCCGCCATGGTGAGGATCTCGCCCGCGATCGCCGCGTCCGCATCGGTGACGGGTGCGCGAACCACGTCGGCCAAGATCTCGGGGTCCGACAGCTTTCCGCGAGCTTCTTCGATCGCGAGGGCGAGCGAGGCATCGCCACCCATTTCGCCGAGGCGGCGCAGCGCCTCCCGGACAGCCGGGAACGCTCCGTCGCGCGCGGCAGCAGGCAGCGCCTGTCCGATGGCTTCGACGGCTTCGACGGATGCGTGCGTCCGAGACACTGCCACCGTCGTAGACAGCGCACGGCCCGACGCCAGTGCCGGCGACGCAATCGATATCTGTCGGTCCAGGTCCGTCGTGTCCTCTTCGGCGGCTACGTCTTGCGCGAGCGACGTCACGTCAGGGTCCGGCGGAACGCCGCACTCGGCCTCGGTGCGCGGCGACGGAGCCAGCAGCGTTTCGATGAGTCGTGCCACCTCGGGGGGGAGTTCCAAGGCGTTGGCGAGCCGCTGGGGCTCGGTGTTGGCTTGCATCGCGACTATCTTCAGCAGGCGAGCGAGTGCTGAGGGCTTCATGCGCGCCAATACTTCGAGCATCCCCTTCATGCGGTTGCCGGACGGGTCCGCACGCAGCGACATGGCCAGCACACGCATGCGCGTCTGCTCGTCTAGGTGCATGAGGGCCTCGGCCACGCGGGCGGTGGCGATGTCGCGCGTCGCCTGTTCAAGCCTGCCGACGGCGTCGCGCAAGTCGTCGACACCCTGGCCTTCGGCGGCAGTCGCAGACCACTTCTCAGCAGCGGCGACCGCCTCGTGCCCGATCTCGTCGAGTGGGGCGGCCGCGAGGTCCAGGCCCAGGATCCCGGCTTCCTCGGACGCCTTCACGGTGACGGGGATGACCGCGATGCGGGCCACGCCAGCCGCGGCCAACGCGTCGCGCACACCGCGCGAGCGGACTGCGCCCGCATCGCTGGTGGCCACGGACAGAAAACCCGAGACGTCGGCCTGGGTGAGGTCTGGAGCGATAACGAGCTGTCCGACCTGCATCGAGTGCAGGTTCTCGGCCAGCGCCATCACCTGGTTGTTCGCGGCCGCAAGGTGCGCGTCGGAGACTTGGAACCCGTGCGGGTCGACCACATAGCGCAAGGGACCGGTCGCTGTGGTCACCTCGTTGGCTCGCACGCGGAACTTGTTCGCGGCTTCACCGGGGAGCGGGCTCGACGGAGGGTACAGGCGCACGGCGTTGACCGCGGATGCCAGCAGCCGTACGACTTCTTCGGCAACGGAATGGCTCTCGCCTTCCATGTGCGCCCCTCCTTCTCGAAATCGAAGGCGACACCGCCATGGCGGCGTCACACACATGCTACCTCTTGTGGTATCGGCACGTAGACCCGTGTCTTGCGTGTCAGATGTCACGATGGGCGTGCTTCGCTGCCGTGGCAGGCACTTGGGGTCGTCCGCGCGCAACACTGTTCGAAAGCGGTTGGCTGACCGATAAAGAGAGTGCGGCGTCTACGGGCGCTTGCGTCGTATGCCCTGATGCACAGGAGCAACCGTGGCCCTCAAGACCGACGCATACTATCGCAAACTCGCCGAGGACGCGCTGCGCGTCGCAGGCATCGACGAGCCCCCGGTCGAGGTGGAGCGGCTCGCACGGCACTTCGGCATCCCGGTCCGTGCGGTGCAGCTCCCGACCTTCTTCACAGGTGCGATCGTCTACGAGGACGGGTTGCCGCTCATGCTGCTCAATGCGAACAAGGAGCAGTGGAAGCAGCGCGAAGCGCTCGCGCACATGGTCGGGCACGTACTCGTTGTGCTCGATGATCCGAGCGCCGGGTACCCGCGCGCTGCCCTCGACCACACCGATGCCGACGTGATCGGAGCACAGATCGTGCTTCCCGAGTCGCTGGTTCGGGACCAGGCGGCGAAATGGTTCAACGACCACCGGTACTTGGCACGCCTGTTCGCCGTCGATGAGAGGCGCATGATGAACAGAATGCTCGAACTGGGCATCATCAAACAGCGGGGTATCCTCTGGGACTACTGATATCATCGAGGCCGACGACCATCCGGCGCATGTCAGGGCTGTCCAGGCGCCGGCGCTTCTTAGAGGGAGGGTTCCATGCGGACCGAGTATGCGGTCGGCGTCGATGTAGGTGGAACACGGATCGCGGTCGGCCTGGTCGAACGCAAGGGACGCATCCTCAAAGAATCGAAGAAGCTCACCCCGCAAGGCGGTCCCTTCGCCATCGTGGACGCGATCATCGAGTCCGTCCAGGACGTGACGTCCGGGATACATCCGAGTGAGACTGCGGGCGTGGGCATAGGGTTGCCCGCGCAGGTCGACTTTCTTCGGCAGTCCATCGAGTTTTGCACCAACCTTCCCCTGGCGGGCGTGGACGTTCGCTCTCTGGTGATGTCGCGCTTGCGCCACGAGATCACGATCGACAACGACGGGCACCTTGCCGCGCTCGGCGAGTCGCGTTTCGGCGCGGCGAAGGGCGCGAGGGACTTTCTCATGATCACGATCGGGACCGGTGTCGGCGGCGGTATGTTCGTGGGCGGGGAGCCGTACCGCGGGAGCCGTGGCCTGGGGTCGGAGGTCGGACACATGGTCATCGACATGGACGGTCCCCCGTGCCCGTGCGGCGGCAACGGGCATATCGAGTCCTATCTCGGCCGGCCGGCGCTTGCGGCGAAGGGCAAGGAGGCCGCGGCAAGCTTCAAGGGCCGGGCCATACTCGACGCGGCCGGGGGCGACATCGATGCGGTCACGGCCGAGGCTGTACTGGATGCCGCGCACGCGGGCGATGAAGTGGCCACGAAGATCATGATGGAAGCAGGCGTGGTGCTGGGTAGGGCGCTCGTTGGCCTGGTGAACCTGCTGAACCCTCAGTTGGTCGTTGTGGGCGGCGGCATAGGTGAGTCCGCGGCGTTCGTCATCGAGCGTGCTTCCGAGCTGATCGCCGAGGAAGCCCTGGCGGGTCGTCGTGACGTCAAGGTGATCCAGGCCGAGCTGGGCAACGACGCGGGCGTCTTGGGCGCAGCCGCGCTTGCATTCGACGAACACGACGCCCGAGAGGGCCTTCACCGCTAGGTCACGCCGAACGAATCGAGGGGAGTTCACGTTGTCCGACGAGCAGATCCGTGATGTGGACGAGCGCGTTCGACTCTTGCACGACAAGGCCGAACGCGAAGGCATCGCGGTCCCCGACGACGTGTTGGCCTACATCGCCGCCAAGCACGGCGTGCTTCAGTCACTCAAGGGCGCGCTCGTGCAGGTGATGACGTACGCCTCCGTCAAGCGGCTGCCGATCGATCTGGCGCTCGCCCGCACGGCTCTGGGAGACCCCGTCAGCGACGAATCGGACGGCGCCGGCGAGCCTGCCGAGGCTACCCTGTGGGCAGATGAGGCGGCCGATGTCGCAGACGCGGCGGCCACCGCGCCCACGGCTGCGCCCGCCACCGCGCCCGCCACCGCGCCCACGGCTGCGCCTGCCGTGGACCCCGCGGCCGAGCCGGGACGCGTGGGTACCGGCTTCGCGACTCAAGAGACTTTCGTCCCGGCCCGCCCCCCCGCGACCGTGTACTTCACGCCGGTGCGCACGAAAAGCAAGAAGTCTCTGGTCACTCGGGCAGGCCAGCTACTCGATCGGGCGGGTCTTACCTCGGCCATCGAGGACGACGACATGGTCGCCGTCAAGCTCCACTTCGGGGAGAAGGGCAACACCGGCTTCGTACAGCCGGTATTCCTGCGGGAGGTCGTGGCGCGGGTGAAAGCCGCTGGCGGCAAGCCGTTCCTGACCGACTCGAACACGCTGTACCGCGGCCAGCGCTTCAACGCGGTCGACCACCTCGAGTGCGCGGTGCAGAACGGGTTCGGGTACGCCACGGTCGAGGCGCCCATCATCATCGCCGACGGGCTCGACGGACGAGACGCCGAAGAGGTGGCCATCGACGGCTTCAAGCACTTCAGCACCGTGCGCATCGGCGCGGCGGCAGTGCACGCCGACGCCATGGTGGTGGTCAGTCACGTGAAGGGCCACGAGGCCACAGGGTTTGGAGGCGCCTTCAAGAACGTGGGCATGGGTCTCGGCGCACGCAGCGCGAAGCAGCGCATGCATGCCGACTTCTCGCCCGACCCTGACCCCGCGAAGTGCACAGCGTGCAACCGGTGCGTCCAGTGGTGCCCGGTCAACGCGATCACCATAGGTCCCGACCGTGTTGCCAAGGTCGACTACGCGCTGTGCTATGGGTGCGGCGAGTGCGTCGCGGCTTGCCCGTACGGCGCGATCGCCATCGAGTGGAAGACGACTCCCGATGCGATTCAAGAGAAGATCGTGGAGCATGTTGCAGGTGCGGTCGCGGGCAAGGAAGGCAAGATCGTGTACCTATCCTTCGTCACGAACGTCTCCCCGGACTGCGACTGCTGGCACTTTTCCGACGCAAGCGTGATACCCGACATCGGCGTGCTTGCCTCGGCAGATCCCGTCGCCATCGACCAGGCAGCATACGACCTGGTCACTGGGGCCGCGGGCCTGCCCGGCACGCGCGGCGAAGGACTCGGCGCCGGTGTCGACACATTCCGCGAGATCACCGGCATAGACGGCACGATCGCGATGCGCTACGCCGAACAGATGGGGATGGGCACGCGCGAGTACGAGTTGATCACGGTCGACTGAGTGCGCGCCCGACCCGCCTGGCGACCTGAGGAGGTCTGACCCCATGGCCGGCCGCCTGATCGTGTGCGCCACACCGATCGGCAACCTCGGCGATGTGACCTTGCGGGTGCTCGACGCGCTGCGGGCGGCCGACGTCATCGCTGCCGAGGACACGAGGGTCACCCGCAAGCTGCTCGCGCGCTACGACGTCCATACGCCGGTCGAGCGTTTCGACGAGCACACGTCTGCCCAGCGCACACCCGTGATCGTAGAGCGGATACAGGCCGGTGAGGCGGTCGCGCTCGTTTCGGACGCGGGCACCCCGGGCATCTCCGACCCGGGCCACGAGCTCATAGACGCGTGCCTGGACGCCGGCGTACCGGTCGACGTGCTGCCCGGCCCGTCCGCGATCGTGACCGCGCTGGTAGCGTCGGGACTCCCCACCCACGCGTTTTTCTTCGGCGGCTTCCTGCCGCGAAAGGACGGCGCGGCCCGGCGTGCGCTGCGCGCGGTGTCCGACCTCGACGCCACGCTCGTGTTCTACGAGTCCCCCAAGCGGGTCGCCGCGACACTTGCGCGGATCGCCGAGGAGCTGCCCGGGCGCCGTGCGGCCATGGCGCGCGAGCTTACCAAGCTGCACGAGGAGATAGTCCGTGACGACGTCAGTGCGCTGGCCGAGGCTCTGGCGGACCGCGAGTTGAAGGGGGAGGCCGTTGTCGTTGTGGGGCCGCCGCCGCGCGGACCGGTCGGTCAGGTCGACCCGGCACTCGTCCGCGAACGGGTCGACGCCCTGACAGCGTCCGGGCTGTCGAAACGAGACGCGATCAAGACCGCTGCCGAAGAACTCGGGCTGCCACGCAACGCCGTGTACCACGCTGCGCACGGGGAGTAAGCGCACCGGCTCCTTAAGCCCGCGAGGGTGGAGCGCGCCGGCTAGATCGACTTGATCGTCTTGACGCAGTCGGCGCAGACCGCACGGCCCTTGACTTCGACCACGCCTTCGGTGTTTCCGCAGATAGAGCAGGTGTCATGGTGCTTCTGGAGGATGATCTTGTCGCCATCGACGAGGATCGAGATGGGGTCTTTCACGTTGATGCCCAGCGTGCGGCGCAACTCCATCGGAATCACGATGCGCCCCAGGTCATCGACGCGACGCACTATCCCTGTATCGTTCATGACGCCACACCCTTCGGGTAGACTCATGGCGAGAACTCCGAAGCGCCGCGCTATCATCTCTCGTGACGCTCGAAAGACATGCCAACATTACCCAACCGACGAGGTACGGTAACAGATGACCAGGCAACCGTTCTACGTGACCACTCCCATCTACTACGTTAATTCTGTCCCCCATCTCGGTACGGCATACACGACCGTGGCCACCGATGCAATTGCCAGGTACAGGCGGATGACAGGTTATGACGTGTTCTTTCTAACCGGTCTCGACGAGCACGGGCAGAAGGTCGCCCAGGCTGCCGAAGAAGCCGGCATGTCACCGAAGGAGTGGTGCGATTCGATCGCGCCGAAGTTCCTGGAGACATGGAAGCTGCTCGACATCAGCAACGACGACTTCATCCGCACTACCGAGGAGCGGCACAAGCTCGGCGTGCAAGCGTTCTGGACGACCCTGCACGACGAGGGCTATCTGTACAAGGGCAGCTACGAAGGCTGGTACTGCGTGCCGTGCGAGACGTTCTTCACCGAAGACCAGCTCGATGACGGGCAGTGCCCCGGCTGTGGGCGTGACGTGGAGTTCATCCACGAGGAGAACTGGTTCTTCAAGCTCTCGGAGTTCCAAGACCGCCTGCTCGAGCACTACGAGGCGCATCCCGAGTTCGTCCGGCCCGAGACCCGCCACAACGAGGTCGTTTCCTTCGTGCAAGGCGGCCTGAAGGACCTGTCGATCTCGCGCACGGCGTTCACCTGGGGCGTGCCGCTGCCCTTCGACGAGGGCCATGTCACGTACGTGTGGATCGACGCGCTTCTCAACTACATCACGGCCGTCGGTTACGGTGCGAAGGAGCCCGAGCTCAAGCAGCGGTTCGAGCGCTACTGGCCCGCGCAGATCCACTTCGTGGGCAAGGACATCATCCGCTTCCACTGCGTGATTTGGCCCGCCATGCTCATGGCCGCCGGTGTGCCGCTTCCCGAGCAGGTTTTCGCTCACGGCTTCTTGCTGACCAAGGGCGAGAAGATGAGCAAGTCGAAAGGCAACGTGGTCTCGCCGGCAGACCTCGTGCAACGGTTCGGGGTCGATCCGTACCGCTACTACTTCTTGCGAGATGTCCAGTTCGGCACCGATGGCTCGATCTCGATGGAGTCGATGGTCCAGCGATACAACGGCGATCTGGCCAACGACTGGGGCAACCTGTGCTCGCGCCTGTTCAACATGACCGAGAAGTACCTCGACGGCGTGGTGCCGGCACCTCCGACCGAAGCGCACACCGATGCCGACGAGACCCTCATGGCGTTGGCCGGTTTCCTTCCCGAGAAGTACGAGGCCGCGATGTCGCGCCTGGATTACGCCGGCGCCCTAGAGGCCACTTGGGACCTCATCAAGGATGCGAACCGATACATAGAGCAACAGGCGCCTTGGAACCTGGCGAAGTCGGAGGAGACGTGGTCAAGGCTCGAGGCGGTTCTCTATAACGCGCTGGAGGCGGTGCGCATCGCCGCGATGTTCTGCGCACCGGTGATGCCCGAGACGTCAGCCGATGTGTGGCGGCGGTTAGGCCTCGGGAATATCCACGAAGTCACCGACATCGCTGCGCAGGCCGAGTGGGGGCTCCTCACGCAAGGCAACCGCGTGACAAAGGGGGATCCGCTGTACCCGCGGATCTACGAAGACTGAACAAGATCGGGGGGCACGATGAGAACCGGACCGACCGGACTGCCCGACCTGGGTGCAGGGTGCGCCGACACGCACGCGCACCTCGACATGCTCGACGATCCGGCAGGGGCGCTCGAACGTGCGGCACTGGCGGGCGTGGCCCTCATCGTTACCGTTGCGGACGCTACCGAGACGCCCCGGGGCACGTACGACCTGCTACCGGAATGGTACGAAGACGCGCGTCAGCGGCTCCAGGAGTGGGGCACGGAGGTGGTCCGTCCGCCGCAGGTCCGCATCATCGTGGGTACGCATCCGCACAACGCCAAGGGCTACAACCAGGCCATTGCCGAGGAGACGATGGTCCTTGGCAGCGACCTGCGCACCGCGGCGATCGGCGAGATCGGGCTCGACTTCTACTACGAGCACTCCCCGCACGGCGCGCAGCAGCTCGCCTTCCGCGACCAAATCGCTATCGCGAACCAGCTGGACCTTCCCGTCGTCGTCCACCTGAGGGACGCACACGCTGAAGGCGCCGAGATCCTCGAGCACACCGGGGTGCCCTCGGCAGGATGCGTGATCCACTGCTTCACCGAGGGGCCCGAGATCGCGCAGCGTTTCGTGGACATGGGCTGCTACATCTCGTTTGCCGGGCCCGTCACCTTCAAGCGTGCCGACGACATACGCGCCGCCGTGCAGGTCGTGCCGCTCGAGCGGCTGCTCACCGAGACGGACTGCCCGTTCTTGGCCCCCGAGCCGTACCGCGGCAAGACCAACGAGCCGGCTTGGACCACCTTCACGGTGGCGGCGATCGCCGAAGCGCGCGGCGAGGACGCCGCGGATGTCGCCCGGGCCACCTACGCGAACGCGCGGGCCGTGTTCGACCGTCCAGTGCCCGGGTCGGCGTAGCTCACATGGGTGCCGGCGAGCGAGTTCCCAACGTCCTTTGCATCGCGGGCAGCCCCCGGCGACACGGCAACAGCGAGCAGCTGCTCGACGCATGCGTGCATGGTGTCGAGGACGCGGGAGGGCGCGCGCAGCGCCTCGTCGTCGTGGAACGAGGCATCCATCCGTGCAGGGGCTGCAACGCGTGCTCGTCGACCGGAGAGTGTGTCGTGGTCGACCCCATGCGTGACGTCTATCCCATGATCGACGCCGCCGACGCTTTCGTGGTCTCCTCGCCCGTGTACTTCGCCACGGTGCCGGCGGTGCTTAAGGCCTTGTACGACCGGTGCCAGCCATACTGGGCGCGTCGTTACGTGTTGCACGAGGAGCCGGCTGCGCGAAGGCCCGGTGCGCTCATGCTCGTGCGTGGGGGAGGCGACCCGTACGGGTTCCAGTGCGCCGTTTGGACGACCAAGAGCGTGTTCGCGGTCCTGGGCGTGGACTGCGTCGAGGAACTCAAGGTCGCCGGTCCTGATTCTCCCAGCGACATCGGTCGCCGACCCGAGGAGCTGGCGCGCGCCCGCGCGCTCGGCACGCGCATCGTAGCGGAGGCGACCCTGCAGGGCTGAGCTACAGCTCCCTTTGGTAGATGCGCCACGTCTTGTACCGGCGTCCGCCCATGAACTCGGCTGCCCGCAGGACCAGGTCATTGTCCTCGAGCAGCATGGACGCCTCGACGTTGCGATATCCGTGCGCAACCGAGTAGTGGTAAGTCTCCTCGAACAGGAGGGCATCGACGCCAGCCATCCTGTGCCCAGGCACTATGCCGAAGAACATCAGCCGCACGCGTGGGATGTGCCGGCGCTGTAGCAGCAGACGAGCGATGCGGACCGGATCGGTATCGGCCAGCCGACGCCACCGAGGTCGCAGCGACCAGTTGGGGTCGGGAAACGCGCCGAGCACCGCCACGATCTCGTCGGCCACGGTCGCGAACCTGATCAGACCCGGATCGACGATGGGCTTGAGAGTGTCGGCCAGCGAGTCCGCCTCACCGTCAGTCACAGGCAGGAACCCCCAGTTGTTTGCCCACGCCTGGTTGTACACCTCCACGATACGGTGGACCTCTGACTCGAAATCGGCCATGTCCACCGTGCGCGTCACCACGTTGTTGCGCCGGCGCACCGACTCGGCGACGCGCTCGAGCCGGTCGATCGGTACGTTGTCGAGGTCGATCATGTGAGCGTGGTAGTCCTTGACCTTCGACAGGCCCCAGCGCTCCAGGAACTCGCCGTAGTACGGCGGGTTGTGCGTGCACTCGACGGTCGGTGGCGTGTCGAACCCGTCGACCAGGACAGCCTGCCGCTCGTGGGTGGCGTTCGAGTACTCGCCGGGGCCGCGCATCGCCGTCATGCCCTGGCCGACGATCCAGTCGCGTGCGGCGTCCAACAGTGCCGCGGCCGCGTCGTAGTCCTGCTCCACCTCGAAGAAGCCGAAGAACCCGATCATGCAGCCCGCACCGTAGTAGTCGTTGAAGCGGTGGTTGACGGCTGCGGAGATGCGTCCCACCGCGCGCGTCCCGCGTCGGGCAAGGAAGTGTGTGACCTCGGCGTACTCGTGATACGGGTGCTCGGGCGTCAATAGCCCCTTGCTGCCAAGGAGCTTGCTTCCGAGCAGGTCCGCTCGAAGTGGTGGGGTCCAATTCGGATCGCCGCGATACAGCCGCCACGGCAGGTCGGCGAACTCCTCGATCCGGCGGTCTCGTAGGCCGAACTGCTCGATGCGCACGGTTTCCATGAGCGGAGCGTAGCAGAGTGCATGGTGAGATACGCTATGCGTAGTTACGCGCGTTTGCACGAGGAAGTGGGGCCGGCGCAAGCATACGGTCCGTACCCGCACGGCTGGAGAAGGTTCGTGCCCACACTCGACTTGGATGCGTTCGCGAACAGCAAGCTCGGTCTTGCGGTTGCCTCGGCGATAGGGCGCTCGACGCCACCTGCCGTGGGCTTGCGACTTGCCGACAGGGCCGCCGATCTTCTCGCCGCGCGCAAAGAAAGCGAGATCGTGCGGGCGGTCAGCAGCAACCTGTGGGTGGTCAGCGGTAAGAGCCTTGCCGGTGCCGCACTCGATGCGGCGGTGCGCGAGACGTTGCGCAACTCCGCACGCTTCATCTACGACTTCTATCGTTTCGCCGACTCCGATGAGCAGGTGCGTGCTCACGTTCGGATATCGCCGGAGTTCGCCGAGTGGATGCAGCGGCTGGCCGAAGGCGAGTCGGCAGTTTTCGGCGCGGTGCATTTGGCCAGCTTCGAGCTTGCCGGCCGTGCGCTTGCTTTGGAGGGATTCCGGGCACAAGTACTGTCCGTGCCGGACCCCACGGAGGCCTACCAGTCCCAGAACGAATCGAGGCGCGATGCGGGGCTCGAGGTCACCCCCATCTCGCCCGCGAGCCTGAAGCAGGCATACAGGCGGCTCTCGCAAGGGGGAGCGGTGTTGACCGGCGTGGACCGTCCGCTCCAAGAGGGGGGTGCGCTATTCGGGTTCTTCGGCCGGGAGGCCAGATTGCCCGACGTTCACGTCCGGCTGGCGGCGCGGACGGCGGCCCCGTTCGTGTTCGTGTGGATAGTGCTGGCCGAAGACGGCGTCTACGACGTGTTGTGCGAACAGGTGCCGTTGGCCGGAGGTCGGGGTACGAACGACATCAGGGCGGACGGCGAGGCGATCCTCGCCCGTGCCGAGCGTGTCATCGGCCTACATACCGCGCAGTGGGCGATGCCGCACGCAGTGTGGCCCGAGGCGCTCGAGGAGTTTGAGCAGACACCGGACAGATAGGGAGAGCTCGATGGCCGACGTTGCCGACCAGAAGCGCGTGCTGCAAACGATCACGGGACCGATCGAGAAGCCCGCACTGGTCTGGATGTCCGAGCGCATGCCGGCGTGGGTCACCCCCGACATCCTGACCGGGCTGGGCATACTCGGCTCCATGGTCGTATTCGCCGGCTTCGCGCTGTCGCATGCGTCGCCTGCATGGGTGTGGTTCTCGGCGGTGGGGCTGGTCATCAACTGGGTGGGTGATTCGACCGACGGTACGCTGGCGAGGGTGCGACATATCGAGCGGCCCAAGTACGGCTTCTTTGTCGACCACACCATGGATGTGATCAGCGAGGGCTTCATCATCGTGGGGATCGGTGTCTCCCCGTTCGTCCGTCTCGACGTGGCATTACTCGCATACGCGGCGTATCTCGGCATGTCCGTCCTGGCGTACGTCCGCGCGTTCGTGGACGGCGTGTTCAAGATCTCGTACTCGCGGGTGGGCCCCACAGAACTCAGGATCGTGCTCGTCGCGGTGATCGCGGTGATGTACTTCTATCCCGAGCCGAGCATGGTAACTGAATCGCCCGCGTTGACCGCATACGACCTGGCCGTTCTGCTCGTGGCACTCGGTCTGGCCGCGGCTTTCGTTGCGTCCACGTTCCAGGGCCTGAGGCGGCTTGCGGATGCGGACAAGCCCAGGGGCTGAGCCTGTTCGTCTGCGGAGCCGTTTCGGCTTCGTGCGACCGCCATGCAGCGTGTCCGCGTGACGTTCCCCTGTGTCCCGGGACGCCGCCCCACTGGGCGCTCCATGCGCACCTGGGCGTTTGTTCGGCCCCCTGCCTTTCGGTACAATAAGCGACGCTCTGTCGCCGAAACGACCGACGGACGAGAGGGGAGCATGAGAGAGAGGCCGGCTGGCCCGGCACGATCCCTCAAGGCGCGCCACATCGTCGCAGCAATCATCCCAGCACTTATCATCCTTCTCAGTGTCACCGGGTTCGTATGGGCTCAAAAGGGCGTCACCGTGATCGTCGATGGTGAGCCCCAATACGTGAAGACGCAGGCCGAGAACGTTGAGGACCTGCTTGCGCAGACAGGCGTCGTCATCCAGACCGGCGATGTCGTCACCCCTGCGTTCGATGCGCCGATTGACGACGGCATGACGGTAGTGGTTCGTCATGCCGTTCCGGTCGAGGTCGTTCTGGCCGACGGGCGCATCTCGATCGACGTGATCGGGCTGACCGTCGCGGACGCTCTCGTCGCCGCCGGCATCGATACGGGCGCGGGAGCGGTTTGCGACCCGCCGATGGACACCACGCTCACGCCGGGTCTTGAGATATCGGTCAGCAATGTGTTCGTCCGCGTGGTGGAAGAGACAGCAGACATGCCGTTCGAGACTGTCACCGAGGCTGACGCTACTATGGCCCAGGGCGCTCGCAGGGTCGTGACCGAAGGCGAGCCAGGCAAGATGCTCAAGGTGTACCGGGTCACGGTCACCGATGACGTGGAGGGCGAGCGCAGACTCACTGCCGAGCGTGTTCTCGTCGAACCCCAGGACGAGGTTGTGGCCGTCGGCACCAAGCGCAGCTCCGGGCACACTGTGGTCGCCCGTTCGAAGCCTCCGGTCTCGGCCGCTTCGTCGGAGAGCCGCAAGCTGACCGTCAGCACGACGGGCTACGCGCCGGGCGTCGACGGCGTGGGCACGAAGACCGCGACCGGTGCGAGAGCCGGCTACGGCGTGATCGCCGTCGATCCCGGCGTCATCCCCCTGGGCACGCGCGTCTACATCCCCGGCTACGGTTACGCGGTGGCCGCCGACACGGGCGGGGCGATCAGCGGCAACAAGATCGACCTGTGCTTCGACACGCGCGCAGAGGCGCTGGCGTGGGGCCGTCGCACGGTCACCATCACCATCCTCCAATAGCCAGCGCGCCGTGACTCACTCCCGTCTCGCATCACCGCGGGCGACTATCGAGACGCTGAAGGCGCACGGCTTGTACACGCGCAAGTCCCTTGGCCAGCACTTCTTGGTCGACGACAACGTCGTCGGCAGGATCATGGACCTCGCCCGGCTTTCTGGAGACGAAGTCGTGGTCGAGGTCGGTCCCGGCATCGGCACGCTCACGCTCGCGTTGTGTGAGGCCGCCGGCGCCGTCGTGGCGGTTGAGCGGGACGAGCATCTGCTGCCGGCCCTTGCCGATAGCACACGTGACTGCCGGCGTTTGGAGGTCGTCGTCGCCGACGCCGTAGCGGTGCGCCCCGATGCGCTTTCCGCTGCGTTCGGCGCGCCCACGGCGCTCGTTGCGAACCTTCCATACGGTGTTGCGGCCACGTTGGTCCTACGCTACTTCGAGCAGGTGCCCTCGCTCGAATTCGGTGTCGTGATGGTGCAGGCCGAAGTGGCCGATCGCATGCAGGCGACACCGGGCACCAAGGAGTACGGCGCCTATACGGTCAAGCTGTCGCTCTACGCGCGGGTCACGGAGCGCTTCTCGGTTTCCCCCAGCTGCTTCCTGCCGCCTCCGCGGGTGGAGTCGGCGGTGGTGCGCTTGGACAGGACCCGCCCTACCGGCGCGGAGGCGATACGGGCGACCTCTATGATGGCTGATGCAGCGTTTGCTCAGCGCCGCAAAACGGTGCGCAATTCCATCCGTTCCGCCCTCGGCGTGCCCGCGGACACAGTCACCGCGTTGCTCGAACACGCAGGCGTCGACGGCGGGCGCCGGGCGGAGACCCTGAGCGTGGAGGAATACCAGCATTTGGGTGCCGCCGCGCTGCAATACGGCCTTCTACCTTGAGTTTCTCCGTTCCGTGCGATATACTGATCGCTTGATTAGAAGGAGGCGGTCTATGGACCTGCAGAGGCAGCAGGAAGTCGTCGGACGCATTCGGAGCGACCTGGAGTCGCTCATGGGAACACGCATGAGGCTCAAAGCGAACATGGGGCGCTCGAAGATCATCGAGCGTGAAGGGGTACTCGAGCAGACGCACCCGGCCCTGTTCGTCGTCAAGGTGGAAGAGAAGCGGGAGCGTACTGCGCGTGTCTCCTACAGCTACGTCGACGTCCTCACCGGCACGGTCGAGCTGACGTGTGCCGAGAGCGGAGAGAATCTGCTGCCCTGGCTTAACTAGTCGGGCGAACGGACTCACCAGCGCACGTGTAGGCGCGGGGCCGCTTGAGCCCCGCGCCTTGTCGTAGAGGGGAACGGATGCACCCACAGGCCCTTGTCGCCTCCGCGCCGGCCAAGGTCAACCTGTATCTGGCGGTCGGCTCCAAACGCGCCGATGGCTACCACCACGTCGACGCGGTGCTGCAGACCGTCTCCCTGTCTGACCGGATCGTGCTCGAACCGTCCGATTCACTCGAACTCATCTCGACCGGCCTCGATCCCGGCGTCGAGCCGGAGCGCAATCTCGCGTGGAGAGCGGCCGAGGCCATGGCCGCCCAGCTCGGCATCGAGCCACACGTGCGCATCACGCTGGACAAGCGCACCCCAGCAGGCGCCGGTCTGGGAGGTGGCAGCGCGGATGCCGCCGCAGTACTCGCGGGAACCGCGGCACTGTGGGACGTGTCGGTCGACGAGCCCACCCTCATGCGCCTTGCGGCCGGCCTTGGCGCCGACGTAGCCTTCTTCCTGGTCGGGGGAGCGGCCTACTTCACAGGCCGAGGAGACCGGCTCGTCCGGCAGCTCCCCGTCGTAGACGCGCCCATCGTGCTCGTGAAGCCCGAGCCCGGTGTGGACACCGCTGCTGCGTACGCGCGCTTCGACGAACTCGAACCGCAGCCCGGTCCGGGCGTGAGTCGCGTCGCGGACGCATGCCGCTCCAGCGACCCGGCGGCGCTCGCTGCCGCGCTGTTCAACAACATGACGTCTGCGGCCACGAGTCTGGTTCCCGCGGTGGCCGAGACGCTAGCATGGTGCGGTGCAGCGCCGGGTGTGCGGGCAGCGCTCGTGGCCGGAAGCGGGTCGAGTGTCTTCGGCATGTTCGAGGAGGCGAGTGCGGCGGAATCGGCAGTGACCGAGGCCCGCGCGCGCGGCTGGTGGGCGGAGGCGGTCCACACGACACGCCACGGCATCGAGTTGCGCCGTGCCGAGGAGGTCTGAGTGAAGGTCGACGTCGTGGTCCTGGCCGGCGGTGACGGGGCGGTGATAGACCCCGCGTGCCGCTTCAAGGGTCTGTTGCCGATCGCTGGGAAGCCCATGGTCGAATGGGTGGCGATGGCGGCACGGGGTGCCCTAAGCGTTGCGGAGGTCGCCGTGGTCGTGCCCACCGCCGAGGACTTGGGCGCGTGGGTGGATACGGTCGACAAGCTCGTCGTGTCGAACGGCTCGTTCATCGAGAACGTGGTTGCGGGGGTACGCGCGTTCAGGAACGACCGCCCGGTTCTCATCACGACGGGCGACCTGCCCGCTCTCACTCCGGAGGCCATCGACGACTTCGTTGCCAGGTCGCTGGAGACCGGCGCGGACTTCACCTATCCGCTGGTACGCAAGGCCGACGTGCTCGAGCAGTTCCCCGGCAGTGAGCGCACGTTCGTGCGACTCGCCGACGGATCGGTGACCGGCGGCAACATGATGCTCGTGAATCCCGCGCTCGTCGAGCGCAACGCCGATATCGGCGAGCGGCTCTTCGAAACCCGGAAGAGCGCAGTGCAGATGGCGCGCGTGATCGGGTTCAGGTTCGCGTGGAAGCTTGCAATCGGCCGGCTCGAGGTCCATGAGGTCGAGGCCAAGATCGGTGAGCTGTTGGGCGGGTCCGGAGCCGCCATCAACACGTCACACGCGTCGATCGGTGCGGACGTGGACAAACCGCACGATGTCGTCGTCGCGGAACGAGTCCTCTATCAGCGGTCCACGGGTAGGATTGACTAGAGTCGCGCCGAAGTAGGCCGATGAGCAGTCATGCTCGAGCGCGGCTGTGGGGGGCCGCGAGGACTGCATGCAACGAGGGGGAGTCATGGTGGACATCACGAAGGTTACATTGCGCCCCGTCTCGATGAACAAGGTGTGCGCGATCGCAAGCATCGTGATAGACGATGCGTTCGTCATCCACGACCTGCGTGTGGTCAACGGTGACAAGGGCCTGTTCGTCGCGATGCCTTCCCGCAAGCTGCCCAACGGCGACTTCAGGGACATCTGTCACCCGATCAACACCGAGACACGCACCCGCATCCAGCAAGCCGTGTTGGACCAGTTCAACGTCGAAGGCGGCATCGACGCCTTCGTCGCCGCAGCTGCCGGTGTCGAGTAAGAGCTCGAGAGCTTGGGTGCCCGTCACCTTCGGTTGACGCTGACCTGCCTCGTTCATACACTCGGTATGCTCTGGGGCGTAGCCAAGCGGCAAGGCAGCGGACTTTGGATCCGCCATTCGTAGGTTCGAATCCTACCGCCCCAGCCATCCTGCCAGCTGACGGGCCTGACCGATTGCCCGCTACACGACGGCGAAGGAGCACCCATGAGCGCAGTGGCACTCATCCTTGCGGCCGGCGAAGGCACCCGCATGAAGTCGGCGACCCCCAAGGTCGCGCACTCGATCCTCGGCGAGCCGATGATCTCGTATGTCGTGGACTCGGCCAAAGCCGCCGGGTGCGAGCGCGTGATCGCCGTGACCGGTCACGGCGCCGACACCGTGCAGTCCTTGCTCGCCGATGACGTGTCCGTGTGCGTCCAAGAGGAGCAACTCGGGACGGGGCACGCGGTCATGTGTGCTCGCGAACCGCTGGTCGGTTCCGGCGGGTCGCTGGTGGTGCTGTCGGGCGACACGCCGCTGCTCACACCCGAGACCATCGCGGGCCTGGTAGCGATGCGCGAGTCTTCTGGGGCCGCGGTGACGCTGCTGACCGCCCACCTTGCCGACCCGTCCGGATACGGCCGTATCGTGAGAGGGCGAGACGGACAGGTCGACGCTATCGTTGAACACAAGGACTTGACCGCCAAGCAGCAGCACATCGACGAGGTGAACACCGGGACGTACTGCTTTGACGCATCGGTCCTGTTCGCGCACCTGGACCGCCTGTCTACCGACAACGCTCAAGGCGAGTACTACCTGACCGACATGGTCGCCGTCTTCAAGGCCGAGGGACTGCTCGTGTCCGCCATGAGCACCGACGATCCTTTCGAGACGCTCGGCGTCAACAGCCGCGTACAGCTCGCCGAAGCCTCGAAGATCATGCAGCGCCGAATCAACCGGCGACATATGCTCGAAGGCGTGACAATGACCGACCCGGACCTGGTGTGGGTCGGCCCTCGCGTGTCGCTCGGACGCGACGTCGTTCTCGAGCCGATGACGTTTCTCATGGGCCAGACCCGTGTGGGTGACGGTGCGCGCATAGGACCGAACAGCCGTGTGACCGACTCGACGGTGGAAGAAGGCGCGGTCGTGGACTCATCGGTGGTGATCGAGTCGAAGGTCGGCCCGAAGGCGACCGTGGGGCCTGTTGCGTTTCTTCGGCCGGGAACGGTACTCGGCGAGCGGGCGAAGGCGGGAACGTCGGTCGAGATCAAGAACTCGGTGATCGGCGAGGGTTCGAAGGTGCCGCATCTCTCCTACATCGGGGACGCCGAAATCGGGGCCGGGGCCAACGTTGGCGCGGGCACGATCACCTGCAACTACGACGGGGTACACAAGCACCGTACGGTGATCGAGGACGGTGCGTTCATCGGCTCTGATACCATGCTTATTGCTCCGGTGCGCATCGGGCGCGGTGCGGTCACGGGCGCTGCGAGCGCCATCTCGAATGATGTGCCCGACGGCGCGCTAGGTATCGAGCGCTCTGAGCAGCGGACTCTCGAAGGTTGGGCAGAGCGCCGGCGGCGTGAGCGCGACAAGGACAGCGACGAATAGAGAGCGGTTTCCATGAGCGAGCATGGTAGGCGCATGATGGTGTTCGCGGGGACGTCGAACCCCGAGCTGGCCGAGGATGTTGCGCGGCATCTTGGTGTGGAGTTGGGCAACATCAAGATCGACGAATTCGCCAACGGTGAGATCTACGTGAGGTTCCTGGAATCAGTGCGAGGCGGGGACATCTTCCTGATCCAGTCTATCTGCTCACCGGTCAACTCCACACTCATGGAACTTCTGATCATGGTGGACGCCGCGAAGCGTGCCTCCGCCCGCCGCATCACCGCCGTCATCAGCCACTACGGTTACGCCCGCCAGGACAAGAAGTCCGCGGCGCGCGAACCGATCACGGCCAAGCTCGTGGCCGACTTGCTGGACACGGCCGGTGTGGACAACGTGATCACCATGGACCTGCACCAGGGTCAGATCCAGGGCTTCTTCGACATCCCCGTCAATCACCTCACGGCGCTCCCGATCCTGGAGGACTACTACCGCAATCTCGACTTGGACGATCCCGTGATCGTGTCGCCGGACGTGGGGCGCGTGAAGGTGGCCAAGAAGTTCGCCGACATGTGCGGAGCGAGTCTTGCGATCATGCACAAGGGCCGCCCGAACCACAACGTGGCCGAGATCACGCATGTCATAGGCGAGGTGGACGGCAAGGACTGCATCATCATCGACGACATGATCGACACGGCCGGCTCGATCACGGAGGGCGCGAAGAGCCTGATCAAGCAGGGAGCGAAATCGGTCCACGTCGCGGCCACGCACGGCATCTTCTCCCCGCCGGCGTTCGAACGCATCGACGAGGCGCCCGTCAACGAGGTGGTCGTCACGAACTCCGTGCCGGTGCCCGAGGACAAGACCGGCGGCAAGATTCGCGTGCTCAGTGTGGCGCCACTGTTTGCACATGCCATCCAGAACGTGTACAACGACGAGTCGGTGTCCGAATTGTTCGATCCGGACTTCCAGTTGTAGGTAACGGGCGACGGCCTCCGGGTATCGCCTGCAGAAGGGAGCACTAGCAGCTATGACCGAGACCACGTCGCTGGCAGCGGAGCCGCGAACGATCGTGGGTAAGGCGAACCGTCGCCTCGCCGCGGAAGGAAAGATACCGGCCGTGCTGTACGGCCCCACGCGCGAGCCCATTGCGCTGTCCGTGAACAGGCACGACTTCGAAGTGTTCATGTCGCATGCGGGCGGAGGCTCCACGCTCGTGTCGCTTCTCGTTGAGGGCGAGAGCAAGCCCATCAACGCGATCATCAAGGAACTGCAGGTCAGCCCGGTGAAGGGCACGATCTTGCACGTCGACTTCCAGGCCATCCGCATGGACCGCAAGATCCAGGCGACCGTGTCGTTGCACCTGGTCGGCGACAGCCAGGGAGTCAAGGAGGGCGGCATCCTCATGCACAACCTCCACACGGTCCACGTCGAGGCGCTGCCCGGTGATCTCCCCGAGGCGATCGAGGTCGATATTTCCGAGCTCGAGCTCGGAGACACGCTGCACGTTTCGGACGTTGCCGCGCCGGAGAACGTCGAGATCGTCGACGAGCCTGAAGCGATCGTGTGTTCCGTGACCACGCCGAGTGCCGAGCCCGTCGAGGAAGAGGTGCTCGAGGAGGGCGAGGAGCCCGAACTCGTCGGCGAAGAGGGCGAAGAGGCTTCGGCCGAGGAGTCCCAGGAGTCCGAGGAGTCGTAAGGGCAGATGCCCCGCCTTGTGGTGGGCCTGGGCAACCCGGGCCCCGAATACGCGAACACGCGGCACAACGCCGGGTTCATGGTCGTAGACCTGCTCGGCGAGCACCTGCGTGCTTCCTACTGGCGCGATGAAGCCGGTGCCCTCACCAGTTCGGTGCGCCTCGGGGACATCGAGCTCGTGCTCGCCAAACCGCAGACGTTCATGAACCGGTCGGGCACGTCCGTGCGCAAGCTGCTCGAGGTCTACGAGTCGCCGCTCGAGGGCATGATCGTGGTCCACGACGACATCGACGTGCCACGCGGTACGGTCCGCGCGAAGAAGGGCGGGGGCCACGGCGGGCACAACGGACTGCGCTCGCTGCACGACGCGCTCGGCTCGGACGCATACATCCGCGTACGGGTCGGTGTGGGGCGTCCGCCGGGCCGCCAGGACCCGGCCGACTACGTGCTCGAGCCAATGAGCCCTGCCGCTGCCGAGGAGCTTGCCGCGTGCATCCCGGCCGCCGCACAGGCCGTCGTGCACGTACTCGAGCACGGCATAGACTCGGCCATGCAGGAGTTCAACGCTGACTGACGGGGCTGAGTGCGGGACGTGGGGCGTCGCTAGACGTCATCGGACATAGGGCATCGGGTCCGTCGGCGTGCCGTTGACACGCACCTCGAAATGCAGGTGCGGGCCCGTGGAGTAGCCCGTGGAACCCACACGCCCGATGTGCGTCCCCTTCGTGACCCAGTCGCCGGTGGAGACCGCGATACCCCCGGACTGCTGGTGGGCGTAGAGCGTGACCAGCCCGTCACCGTGGTCGATCATGACCGTGTTGCCGTAGCCGCCGCGATAACCCGCGTAGATGACCTCTCCGTCACCTGCCGCCACGATCGAGGCGCCGTCGATGGACTGTTCGGGGTCCATGTTGCGTCCGATGTCGATCCCGGTGTGCAGCTTGCTCGTGCCGAAGATCGGGTGGGTTCGCCAACCGAACGGCGACGTGATGCGGTAGAAGCCCGGCACCGGCCACGCCATCTCACCGTTGTAGACGCCCGAGCCGCTCGAGGAGCCTGCTCGCAGCTCGGCCTCGATTCGAGCCGACTCGCGCTCCTCTTCCTCGGCGATCGCGCGGAGGCGCTCGGCGTTCTCCTCGTTCTCCTCCATAAGGGTGGTCTTGTGGTTCTGGGCCGCGACCTGCTCGTTGACCGCTGCCTGGCGCTGTGCGCGCAGCTCGAGCAGCTGCGCCTCGGCGACCTCGGCCTCCTTGCGCTTGACGCTCACGGTCTCGAGGGTGCGCTCCAGCTCGTTGCGAGCCACGGCAAGCTCGTCACGCGTTGCGGCTAGACCGGTAGCGATGTCCTGGTTGTCCTCGATGACGCGCTGTACCAGCGTGGTACGCGCGATGAAGTCGCTGAAGTCGTGCGCGTCGAGCAGGATGTCGAGGTAGAACAGCGCGCCTTGCTTGTACGAGCTGGTCATGCGGTTGTCGAGCAGGCCCTGCTGGCGGTCGTACTCGGCTTGCGTGGCCTCGATCTGCGATTCCTTGGCCGAGATCTCGGCGCGCAGCCGGTCGACCTCGGCTTGCAGGCGTGCCGTACGCGCCGCAGCCTGCTGGATCTGGGGTCCGAGTTCTGTGACCTTGGCGCTCAGGCCGTCGATCTGCTGGTCGAGTTCGCCGATCTCTGACTTGAGTTCGGCGGCAGCAGCCTCGGCCTGGGCGGCCTCGGCGCGTGCGGCTGCCGCCTTCTGGCGGTGGGCCTCGAGCTCTTCCTGAGTCGCGGCGAATGCCGGCGAAGCCAAGCACAACACGAACGCCAAGGCGAGGAGGAGGGAGAGATATGCGCGACTACGACGTATCACCACGGTTCCTCCGGAAGCCTGCTACGTTGTGGACTGCGACCATTGCCGCCGGAAGGCGCACTACAACGGCACAATGATAGCAAGCGGGCGGGGTATACTCAATGCGTTGGACGACTCGAGGCCTTGTGGGCCCGGGCTGATACGCACACGAGAGAGGGGAATACACATGTAGGAGAACAGCGGCACGACGCCCCCGGCTTCGCCGCCACCTGCACCACCGGCCGCTCCGTCGACACCACCACCTTCCGCCGGGCAGACCGGACGCCCCGGCCCCGCAACCGACACGAGCAAGCTGCTGGCCGCGATCGGCTACATCTTCGGCATCGTGGCGCTCATCGCGCTTCTGATCGAGCCGTACAAGGACGAGAAGTACGTGAAGTTCCATGCGATCCAAGCCATCGCGCTGTGGGTCGTGGGAATCGCCGTGAACGTCATTTGGGCCATCCCTGTCGTCGGCTGGATCGTGGGAGCCGTGGTGAGCGTGGCTCTGGTGGTCTTCGCGATCATCGGCCTGATCAAGGCATTCAGCGGAGAATACTGGGAGATGCCGGTCGTATACGGCATCGTGAAGGGCTGGATCGGCGAGTAGCTGATCGGGCGCGAATCAGGCGGCGGGAGCGAAACGTCACTCGGTGTCCACCGAGATCTCCCACGTCCTGTCCTCAGGGCCGGGTACCACGTGTACCTGGCCCTGACTGTCTACTAGGACCAGGCCCAGGCGGTGTTGTTCGGCGTAGGTGATGGCGTCGTTCGCGCCCATCACGAACAGGGCGGTAGACAG
>Ga0209164_1000940_pt1 | contig 46639 bp, 40 predicted proteins | sample MTBNYHSulfiMetaG_FD_187458 | JGI IMG/M metagenome (GOLD analysis project Ga0209164, IMG submission 187458) | Enrichment culture microbial communities from rom New York Harbor, USA that are MTBE-degrading - MTBE-NYH (New York Harbor Sulfidogenic)... | ecosystem: Environmental > Aquatic > Marine >... | reverse complement strand
GAAGCCACAACCAACCGTTGGTTTGAATCGTTGGATATGATTTGGCAAAGCGTTCAAGATACTACCCACTCATGGACAAAAGTTAAACTGAAACGTTTATGTAAAATAACTTAATGCGTTTGTATTAATACGTGCAAAATAGTATAGACATTTTTCTATCATTATGCTACTCTCCTCACATGAAAAAACATGATGCAAGACAACTGGATTACAAGGGGCTGACACAACTGCGACAGCAGGCTGTGGCAGCGGTTCAAAGAGGAGAGAGCCCAGAACTTGTTGCGCGTGTTATGGGTATTTCGCGTGCAGCGATTTACGGATGGCTGGCACGATATCGTCAAGGGGGCTGGAAGCAATTGGACGCGAAAAAGCGTGGAGGTCGTCCCCCCAAGTTGGATGGGCGTGCCTTGCGCTGGATTTACGATACCGTTACGATGAAGAATCCGCTGCAATTGAAATTTGAGTTTGCCTTGTGGACAGCGCCCATGGTGGCCACTTTGATTAATGAAAAATTTAATGTTCGATTGAGCCGCAGTTCGGTCAGCCGGTTGCTCAACCAAATGGGGCTTAGCGCCCAGAGGCCTATGTGGCGAGCCTATCAGCAAGATCCTGAAGCAGTTGAAAGATGGCTCAAGGAGCAATTTCCTAAAATCAAGGCAGTGGCGCGTCGTTTTAAAGCTGATATCTATTTTGGAGATGAGGCTGGCGTTCGTTCCGATTTTCATAGTGGCACGACGTGGGCTAAACGCGGTCAAACCCCTATTGTTTCGAGCACCGGGGCTCGTTTTGGGCTTAACCTGGTATCGGCGATAAGTCCGCGTGGACTGATGCGTTTCATGTTTACCAAGGGGCGAGTAGGTGCCGATACCTTTATAGAATTTCTTAAGCGTTTGATTCATAATTACCAAAGACCTATTTTTCTTATTGTAGATGGCCATCCTACGCATAAAGCGAAAAAAGTTGCTAAATTTGTTAACTCTGTAAAGGACCGTCTCCGTCTATTCTTTTTGCCGCCCTATTCACCTGAACTAAACCCGGATGAGTGGGTTTGGAATCATCTGAAGAACAACGGGATTGGCCGGCAGGCTATTGACACCAAACCCCAGATGAAAAGAGCAATAATTTCTCATATGAGAAGCATACAGAAATCTCCAAATTTGATTTGTAGTTTTTTCCAGGCAGAAACAACTCGCTATGCTGCCTGAAGGTCTATACTATTATGCACGGCTTAATAACTACATCTTTTACTCAGTAGTGACGGTTCCTATCACGCCACCACATATAAAGGATTCAATCTGGACTGTTGAATAGCCAAGTTCACTCATTATTTCTATTGTGTGTTCCCCTAATTTGGGTGGGTTTTTCCGAACGGGACCAGGCCAATTGCTAAAAATCATCGGCAGGGCCGGCAACTCGGTCGATCCACCATTGGGTCCTGTAACCTTAAAAAAATGTTTTCTTCCTTGCAAGTGTGGATCTTGTAAAAGATCCATGGGCGTATTAACAACCGAATGGGGTATTTCACTCTTTTCCAAACGCTTACACATTGAATCGCGTGTATGTTCTCCAACGATATTTTTTACCCGTTCGTTAACGAGGCCATGCTGTTTAAGGCGTCCGACATTGGTGTGTAGAGTGGTATCTTCCCACAGGTCGGTGAGCTGAAATTCTTTGCAGAACCTTTCCCAGTGAGCATCGCTGGTAATTGCAATGAAAACTTGGAGTTGATCTTTGGTAATAAAGATCTTGTATACTGCCCACCCGGCGTCTTTACCCATACCTCTTTCGGGCATTGGGGGGGGACATATTCCTGTAACACCGGCTTTAGCCATGTGTTGAGCTACAAAAAATACGACCGTTTCAAAAAGCCCAACCTTAATCTGCTGTCCTTTTCCGGTTTTTTCTCTCTCGTGCAATGCAGCCATGATAGCGATAACACCGAACATTGCACCTCCCATGTCGATGATGGAGGTGCCTGCCCGAAGCGGTTGGCCGGGTGGGCCGGTCATGTAGGCAAGGCCCCCCATCATTTGTGCCGGTTCATCCAGAAGTGGACGGTCACCATACGGTCCGGGTAGAAACCCTTTAAGGGAACAATGGACAATTTTGGGGTTGATGCCAGACATGGTTTCATAGCTTAGACCCAACCGTTCCAACACTCCCGGCGCATAATTGTCCACTACAACATCCGACGCTTTTAGTAGGCGAAAAAAAACCTCTTTTCCTTCTGGATGCTTTAAATTTAGTACCATGCTTCTTTTGTTATAATTGTATGTCAAGAAAAGACTCTGGTCTGGGCGGGCACGGCATTGATCCCCGCCATTAGGCCGTTCAATTTTAATCACCTCTGCTCCCATTTCAGAAAATATCATGGTGGCCGTCGGTGCAGCGACGATATGCCCTAACTCCAGAACTATAATATCTGACAGCAAAGATTTCATTCCATTACTCCCCTCTTTACGGTAATACGATGCTTCCAGTCATGGGCCTCAAAACTTGAAATAGTAGACGTATGACTTCCTCTACCTTATAGTACCGACGGTTTGATATCAGTATGATCGCGAAACATAATTAAGTATTTATTTTTTGTTATTTCTTAACCATACCCAGTTTCGTCATGACCTCAGTAATTATAGCCTGTTTTTCATCCAGATAGGAATTAAAACCTTCCGCCTGAAATGAATCATCCCATTGATATTTCTCTAGTATATCCTTCCATGTTGGCGTCTTAACCATTTTTGAAAGAGTATTCTGCCAATATTTTACCGCATAGTTCGGCATACCGGGTGCTCCAAGCACATAACGGAAGTTACCCCAATCTAAATTGATACCTGATTCCTTGAGGGTCGGGACATCTTTTAATGCCCCTCCTAAACGTTTTCCAGAGCTTACGGCCAACAGCCGTATTTTTTTTCCTTCCAGAAGTCCCATAATATCATCTATTGTGGTGATTAATGCCTTGGCGCTTCCCTCTAAAACAAGCACAGCTGCTTCCGTGCCTCCACTAAAAGCCACATAGTTAACCTTTGTGATATCGATACCGCTCTTTAAGAACATCGCTCCATAGAAAACGCGGTCATCTGACGAACCGCCACTGAGCGGTATTTTTTCAGGTTCTACTTTTAAATCTTTAATAAGGTCTCCCAGCGTCTTGTAGGGCGAGTCCGGCCTAACACCGATTCCATAATATGTTTGGATCAGGCCGCTAAGTGGAGTGAAATCTTTATGGCTGTACGGACTTGAACCACTTGCATAGTGCATCATACCGGAGATGGATTGTACCGAGACCATATAAGGATCGCCCTTATGTCCGGTGACAACCATTGTAGGGCCTACTGCCGAAGATGGAGCGTTTTCAACAGGCAATGCTACGGATACTAATTTTTCTTTGATAAGTGCGTTGGTAATCGCGCGTGTTGTTGTATCAAAACCGCTGCCGGGTTTTGATTGTGCAAGGAATAAGACCGGCTTTGTTGGATAATTGGCCTCTTGGGCATAAGTAAGTGACGCCCCAATTCCAAGTAGCATTGAAAGCAAAAGCACAGACGAAATCTTTTGAACCCACGCGTTTTCTTTTTTTTGAAATTGCATTTTTTTCATGAAGGCCTCCTTTTTGTTTGATTTTATCAATACTACCTAAACTACTTCTGCCAATCTACGGTACACTTGCAGTGCTACATAAATTAAAACGAAAAGAGTTATCCTATCTTGGCTTGCTGCTCCGGAGCTTTCTGACGTATCCAAGGCCTACCGGATTTTAACATAGCGCTATTCACCGGATGGGATACTACTTTCTGAACCATCTCGGACACTTTAATAAGAGCATCCAAATCTATTCCCGTCTCAATTCCCATCTCCGCCAGCATATTAACCAAATCTTCAGTAGCAATGTTTCCTGCTGCATTGGGGGCATAGGGACATCCACCAAGCCCTCCTATAGCTGCATCAAATTCTGTTACGCCTGCCTCCAAGGCGGCCAACGTATTGGCAAGCGCGAGATCCCTGTTATTATGAAAGTGCATATTCCAGTGGATTTCAGGATATCTTTTCTTTAGGTGAGAAACGACTTCATAAACCAGTTTCGGGTTTGCAACTCCAACAGTGTCGGAGATACCGATATTTCTTATACCAATGGCTATATATCGATCTACGATCCGCTCTAACTGTTGAATAGGTACCCTCCCTTCAAACGGACAACCCAGTGCACACGCCATTCCTCCAATTACGGATATTCCCGCTTCTGTGATTGTAGGAACGATATTTTTGAAATCTTTCAACGACTCTTCAATGGAACGATTCGCATTAGAGCGATTATGAGATTCTGTAACGGACAACATTAGGTTGATCTTGTCCGGCCTCAAGGATATTGCACGAAGGACGCCTTTCATATTCGGAGCCAAAATCCTATAGGAGATACCCAACCCCCGTTCAATTCTCGACATGACCTCTTCGCTATCGGCCATTTGCGGAATAGCCTTTGGATGCACTACTGCCGTCGTCTGTATGTTTTTTAAACCGGTTTTTGATAATGCATTGATAATTTCCACTTTATTTTCTGTGGGGATAAATTGGATTTCGTTTTGAAAACCATCCCGGGGACCTACCTCAACAATCGTAGCTGTTTTAGCAAACTTTAGTGTCATGTAGTTTCCTTATCTGTGTCGTTATTTTCTTAAAATCGAATAACAAATTTCCTCAGACCGTATATGAATCGCTATCTGATTATGACAATTGTGATAGACATGCAAAAACAAGGTTTAAGTTGTTTGAGATTCTATATCCTTCTGTAATGTAGAACTTATGTACAAAATTTGTGCCAAAAATTAAAAATGAAATATTCCCATAATTCTAAGATATTAAATCGCAGTTCAATTTTTTGGCCTTGACTTTATGTTTCATTTGTGTGACATAACATTTCAATAAAAAAATTACTTTGAAACATTGGGGGTAGAATTGAATGAACATAAAATCAAAATCGGTTTCATTATCACAACCCGCCAATTTATTGAATGCGCCCTAACTGTTGCCCGTCAAAAGAATGAGAATATCGATGTTGCGCTGGTTGGGTCTGACAATGCAATCGAAGTTGCTAAAAGGATGCAAAAAGATGGTGTTGAAGTCATTGTCAGTCGCCGAGGCATGGCTCATTTGCTAAGAGAAAATTTAACGATTCCTGTACTGTCTGTCCCATTAACCTCTTTTGATATTCTTTACATTATTAAAGAAGTCCCGCCATTTGAAAAAAAAGTCCTTTTAACCGTCTTTGGCAACGCGCCCAACGGCTTAGAGATTATTGATAATATTTTTGGTATTGAATTGGTGCCGGGTGTCTATCAGAAACTTGATGATCTTGAACGTGTGATTATTTGGGGTAAAGATCAAGGCTGCAAATCAGTTATCGGGGGAGGTATGTCCATGAGTTTAGCCCGCAAGCATGGCCTTACCGGACTTGAAATTCACATCAGCGAAGAGGGAATCGCAACGGCAATCGAAGACGCCAAGTCGATAGCTCAGTTTCAAAGAGATGAGAAAGAAAAATCCCTCCGTTACCGGGCGATTATCGATTCCTCGCCCGAGGGGATAATTACAGTCAATCGGGATGGAAAAATAACCATTTTTAATAAGGCGGCTAAAACTTTTCTTAATATTCCCGACGAAAAGGTTGTTGGAAAACATATTACGAAATATATCCCAAACGCATCGATACTTGATGTTATGAACTCAAACACTCGGCAGCTTAACCACGTGGAGGAGCACAAAACAAACCAGTTCTTGGCAAACCACATGCCTATTTCTGACGGTAAAGAAGTAATCGGTGGAATTTCAATTTTAAAAGATACTTCGAACATAATGCAAGCCGAAAATGAAATCCGACGTTCAATTACCAAAAGATTTATTGCGAAATACACCATTAATGATTTTATATATAATGACTGGACCATGAAGAGGCTTGTTGACAAGGTCAGGAAATTTGCTGCCACTAATTCAACGGTATTGATTGCCGGAGAGACAGGAACCGGCAAGGAGATTATAGCACAAGGCATCCACAATGTAGGACTGCAACGGCAAGGTCCATTTGTTTCGATCAACTGTGCCGCTCTTCCTGATCAACTTTTGGAAAGCGAACTTTTTGGATACGCAGAAGGGGCTTTTACCGGTTCTCGCCGCGGTGGCAAACCGGGTCTTTTTGAACTGGCACACAAAGGAACGATATTTTTAGACGAGATCGGAGCGACAAATTTTACGGTTCAGACTCGACTTCTCCGAGTGCTTCAAGAGAAGGAAGTTATGCGTATCGGAGGTGAAAGTCTGATTCCTATTACAGTTAGAGTGATCGCAGCCGCGAATCAGAATCTTATTAAAGAGGTTAAATCCGGGCGATTCCGGGAAGACCTTTTTTTCCGTATTAATGTATTAACCCTCAATATCCCTCCACTCAGGGAGCGAATCGAGGACTTGCCTTTTCTAATAAACGCACTAATTAAAAGGTCGGCAAGCTACTATAGATACTCACCCTTTAAGATTCCTGAGCGATATATCAATAAGTTAAAAGAGCTATCCTGGCCTGGAAATGTTCGGCAGTTGGTCAACTTTATAGAAAAACTCGTCATTTTGTCCGGAGAGGTATTCGACACCAAAATTTTCGACGAGCTTTATTCCGAACTTGTCGAATACTCCTTAATCCAAGAAATGCCTCACAAGCATGGACAGGTTTCCTTTAAACAGCGACTTCGCATAAAGTCCAGCAAGGATGAATTTCGCATGATTCACGAAGCACTTGAAGAAACCCGGTTTGACAAAAACGCGGCAGCAAAAAAACTGGGTATAAGCCGAACCACACTTTGGCGAAAGCTTAAAACTCTGAATTTTGATCGCCAAGATTTTACTCAAGATATCATAAACACATCTTAGCTTTTTGAATAAATTCAGAATGCAATATTCCTTGCCTGAATCGGTTGGGGGATATTTCTAAATTCTATTTGCGATTTCCGTTTCAAATATTGAATTCGGTAGTTTCACGATACATGTGGCATCCCTGAATATTGCCGATTTTTCGCATAATTGTCCTGTACGTAATATCCGGAGGCCTTAAAAAATTCAACACTGCCAATGTAAGTTTAACCTCACTGCAGGGTAGGGTTATGGCTAAAAAGGTTATATTGCAGACATTGAAATTTTGAAGTATTATTGGTAGCGGTCTTGGAAGGCAGGATCGGCCATCTGCCGGGGGATTTGGGGGCAATTAAAAACGGATTGCCGTGATGGCGGCTTTTATTACGCTGATATCGTTTTGCGTCAGCGTGGCGGTGTCCACTCTGGATTTGGTAGAAAATGATGGAATATTTCTTTTACTGCCATGACAAGCCCAACAGCGGCGAGCTGCGCAAGCAGATCGTCGAAGCGCACTGGTCGTTCATGGATGCCTATTCATCTGCATTTGTCGCCCGCGGCCCGACTTTGGCCGAAGACGGCGTGTCGCAGACCGGCAGCATGCATATCGTCGACTTGCCCGATGAAGAGGCGGTGCGGGTATTCGCCTTTGAAGAGCCCAATTACAAAGCCGGCGTGTACAGCGACGTTTTCGTAAGCCGCTGGCGCAATGAACTTGGACGCACGATGTGGGCATTCAAGGGCGATCCGGAGCACAACCCGCGTTTTCTGATCTTCGGCCGCGGCAAACCAGGCATGAGTGATGCGCGCAACCGGCTGCGGGAGGCCCGCCGTCTTTACTTCATCGAGAAAGGGTATGAAGAACACTTCATTGCGCGCGGCCCCCTGTTATCCGATGACGGCAATCAATGGGCCGGCAGCGCCATGATTGTCGAGCTGCCCGACCGCGATTCCGTCGGGGCCATGCTGGCGGATGATCCTTATGTGCGAGCCGGGCTCTACGAACGCATTGACGTCCATCTCTGGCGTTTCGGTGGAAGGCGATAGCCCGCAGCATTGTACACCGTCAAGAGTTTTTATTTTTGGTGCCGAAGTTCGGGCCACCCGCTTTCTGGATTTGTTTTGGAAGACCGGCCGATATGGCAAAGAACCAAAATCCGTGGAACACGGCTATGCCCGGATATTAATCAAGTTTGGGAAAGGAGGAATTGCACATGGCGGATCATAGGTGCAGCAATTGCGGTTTCAGGGGGAAATATGACAAAAATCCCAAATCAATATTAGGCAGGCTGTGGCGATGGCATGCCGCCTGGTGCCCGGGATGGAAGGCATACATGAAATCCCTGCCGGATGCTGAAAGAATGAAATTGGCCGAGAAATATAATTTAACAAAATATAAATAGCCGTGCCTGATGCAAATTTAACCCTGTCCCTATTTCCCTACAATAATCCCGGCAGCTAGCGCACTTCCTCAAGCAGGGCAAACGGTTCCGGAAAAGTCTTGCGGGCCTCAGCATGCAGAGAGACGACCGCATTGACGAACGCCGCGCGTTCCGCCGGCGTCAGTTCGACAACTTCACCCGCCTCGGCCTCGATCTCCTTGCGGGCGATTTGCTCTTCGGAAACGGCCAGCTCGCGCTGCACCAGGACGGCTTCGCGCACGGCCCTTGTCATGGCCGATTGAAGCGCTGCCGGCCAACCTTCAAAAGCCGACCGATTGCAGTAGATTCCACGTGATAGATAGATGTGTCCGGTCATGGTATGATATCGGTGCAGCTTGTGAACACCGTAAGCAACGGTGTTGGCAAACGGGTTTTCCTGGGCGTCTATCTCTCCGGACTTCAGGCCGGCGATGGCCGGCTTGAGGTCCATGACCAGTGGAATCGCTCCCAGAAGTTCGTAGGCCCGGGCATGCATTCGGCTCGGAAGTGAACGGATCTTGAGCCCTTTCATATCCGCGGGAGCGTGCACCGGACGAATCCGGTTGGAAACATGGCGATACCCGTTTTCAAGATAGCCGAGCATATGATAGCCGGGTACGCGCTCCTCAATCTTACGACTCATGTATGCGCCCAGCATCCCGTCCATTGCAGCGCGCGCCTGCTCCAGGTTTTCGAATAGAAAGGGCAGATCGATGAATTCAAGCTCCGGCACCCTCTCGGTCAGGTAGCTGGTCGATTGATAGGCCAAGGTCAAAATGCCGCGCTCGGCCATCCAGAGCACATCTTCGGCCTTGTAACCGAAATCCATTACGTTCCAGACGTAGCGGATATCAACCTCGTTGCCGAACTCGGTGATGAGGCTGTCTCCGATCAGCTTGAGTGCACGACTGTGTGTTGTCGTCGGCGGGCCGTAGCCCCCCATGCAGATTTGGAAAGTCATTTAATGGTTACCTTTGGTTTTGTCGAGACGCCGTTCTTTTTTGCCGGATCCCGGCTCGGTGGCCGGAATAACAAATTGCTTGGCGATAACCTGAAACTTGCTTCGCCTGAAAGCCGGGGTTTCCATCATCACCGAAGCGAACACTAAAACGGCCGTTTCAGATTGCCCAGCAGGCCGCTTCCCATGTTCAGACGGTCGGCCAGTTGCGTACCGACGGCATTTAAGGCATTTTGATCGGCTTTGAGCCCCTCCAGAGGGCCGGCTGCTTTTGCCAGAACCGCCGCTTTCAACTCTTTTTCAAACTTTTCAGCCTGCTGCTGAACCATTCGACCGGCCGCGGATTTTAAGACCTGGTCCAGATCGGAAGTCAGTCGCACGGCGTAGTCGTCCGGGGTGCCGCTGACATCCACCCTGGCAGTAAAGCCTGAAAGCTGTGTCAGCGCAGATCCGATGGCGCCCAGGACCGGCCCCTTGCCAGCCCCTTCGCCGACGCTAAGACTGGCCGATTTTACTTTGGTGGTCAGGTTGCCGCTCAGGTCGTCGCCTTCCAGTTTCGCCAGCAGGTCCATATCCGCCAGCCCCTCCTTTATCGTCACCGGCAAGTCGGCCGCCTGGGACAAAGAAGCATTCTGCACTTTATACTCCTTCAACTGCAGGGCGACCTGGTCCATGGGGCTTTCCGGAACAACCCGGTTGATGCTCCCTTCCAGTTTAAGCGTCTGAAGCTGATTGAGCTTTTCGCCGGCAAAGGCAAAGGTCAGGGGTTTGCCGAGGATATCCTGATCCGGCGTGATATTTTCAATTTTGCCGGAAAGCTCCCCGGCTTCAATCACAAAAGCTGCCCGGGCGCGCCGGATCAGAAAATCCGGCAGGGGCGTATACTCCTTAAAGCGGACATAGACGCCGGCCCCCCGCTGCGGCCGGACTTCCTTTTCTTTTTTTGCTTTATCGCTATCCTTGCGGGAACGTTCCAGCACGAATTTGATCCGTTCATACCACTCCCCTGCTTTTTGCATCCCGCCGCAAACTTTTTGGCCCAGCACCAGTTTAGCCATGTTGTCGAGCCCCTGGGGCGAGAGGGCATATTTTTGTTTGAGGCGCTCGACATCCTTCAAAGGCGCCGCAGCTGCCTGCTGCAACTGACCGCCGAACCCCGATTTTATCTGGTCGAACTGTTTTTGCGCGTTCTTCAGACGGTCAAGATCCGCCTGTATATCTTTTTGAAGCGACGTCAGGTTCCCCACCGATCCCAGCAAGCCGCCCCCCAATCCACCGGAACCGGATTTAAGCTTTTCGATCCGGCTGCGGTAGTCATCGAATTTTTCCTTTCCGGGAAGTTCCTTCAACCGTTTCTGCCAGTTGCTGTTTTCACCCTGCAGTTCGTTTTGAAGTTTTTGAATCAGCGCCAGCGATTCCAGTTTTTCCTCTGCAAGGATCTTCTGAATATCAAGGGAATCGACGGCAGGGAGGCTGACGCCGTCGCAAAATGTACCGGATGGTTTTTTAGCAGACACTTGCGAAGATTCTTTTGCCTTTGGGGTTTTTACCGCACCGGAAGTCTTGCGCACCGTATTCACGCGGACACCCGCCAGGGTCACCTCCTCTACGATGATTTTGCGCCGCAAAAGCTGCAAAGGCTCCAGCAACAGGGCCGTCCGGGAAATTTCCACTATATTTTCCATGGGCTTGTCCGGATTGGTCACGGCCAACCCCTCCAGGGTCAACCCCAGGGGAAAAAGCTTTAAATCGGCGTCAGCCAGTTCTACCTTTGCACCCACGGCACGGGTGCCATAGGATTCAATGGTTCGTTTGACGATACCGTCCACAAAAATCAGCCAGAAAATCGTCAAGATCAATGATATACCGACAAATACAAAAAGTCCCTGCCAGCGAATCCATTTTTTCATGACCGACCTCCCCACCCCGACACCGCCTGATAGGCGCTGAACAGCTTGCTGGTCTTCAGTATCTGCATGATCCGGGTTTTTCGGACCCAGGCCAGAATATGCTCACGGTATCTCCGGATCAGGAGATTCAGGAGCACAAACAGCGGCACAAATGCAATCACGGAGAAGACCAGGCTCCCCATCACGATGGAATTGTTGAATTTGGCCAGGCGCAGCAGGGTGATATTATAAAAACCCGTCCAAATGCCGTTCAGCGCACCGGCGGTGAGGATACCGTAACCGATGCGGTGAAAAACCGGATCCAGCAGGTACGCGATTCCTGTAAAGAGGGCCAGCCCCAGAATAAAGGCCGACAAGTTGACCCGCAGGAGCAGCACCAGCAGGAGAATGAAAAGGTTGTGAAGGCTGTAGAGGGGAGTTAGCCCGGCCACCATGGCCAAACAAAACGCCAGGCTGATCTGTTCCGGGTCCGTTTCGGAATTAATCACTTTCAGTAGTTTGGCGATCATATTAACCATAGGCTGCAACCTCCTTTTAGTGCCTTGGAAATAATTTTCGGCGCGTTTTCAACGGAAAATTATGTTGTGAAGGTACTTATCCCCTTTAGCGGGGTTGGGTTTTAATAGCCTTTTAGAACTACATCGTTAATAATCGGAAAGTTATTAAACTCTAATAGTGAAATGCCGTTATGTCAAAGGTTTTGTTCAGACGGGTTTCAGGAACAGTGAAATCGAGCGGTCATCCGGTCATCTTATTTTTCAATCATGCGCTGCAATGGAGAGAAAAAGGATTGATCGAAGTTAAACCGAAAAGGCCATGTTTCCCCTGGTCTATATTTATAAAAAAGACCAGGGGCACATGACATCCGGTGCGGTCGGTACGCTAAAAACAATTTCCCATGCGTTTCGGCAGGAAATTATTTCGTAAAGGCACTTATCCCGTTTACCGGGTTTAAGTCTCTTCGACCTTTATGGCGTTTGCTTCACATACCTCGACACAGCTTTCACAGCCAAGGCACTCGTCGGCATTGACAGGTACGGACTTGCCGTCCTGCATCTCAAAAACCTCTACCGGGCAAACATCCACACATTCCTCACAACCTTCACATTTTTCTTCGTCAACAATAGGATTAAACGCCATTTATAAAGCCTCCTTTCTGAGTGATATTAACCTATGGTCACATGTTTCAAAAGTCTTATATCGTGCATATTTCAAACCATCGGGCAAAGTCCTTATACCAATTGATACAGGTAGTCAAGCACTCATATTATTTTTTTATATTAACCCCATAAAAGGGCTTTAAAATTATAACTCTATGATAATGTTATTAAATTTTTTTTCAACCGCCGGCCTTCAGCCTATTCACCTTCAGCCTTCAGCCTGTTCAATTCCACCAACCCGATAAGGGTAAATTCCGGTTCTCCGGGCAGGCCCCTCCCGGCATCCCGGGCAAGGGGGTCGATGCAGCGGCCAAAAAACACGGACGGGGCTTCACCCGGAATGCGGTATATCGTCAGATCGACTTTCGGACCGGAAGGGTCATTTCCCTGAAAACCGGCAACCAGGTCCGCCGCGGCTGCATCCGCGTTTTCAGGCAATGAAGCCATGATCCGGTCGAACCGGCCGCGCCAGTCGTCAAATCCTTGCGCTAAAGGGTCTATAACCGGCAACGCCGCAAGCTTTAACATGCATTCAGCCGCCGGGGCCCGTTCCATCAGAAATTCAAACCCTTCCCGCCGGAGCGTAACGAATATTGCCGCGGCGCCCATCGGATCGGATGCGGCAGCGTGGATAAAAAGCCGCGCCCATGCCCGGACCCGCGCCGGAATCATATAACCGGCCGCATCGATTCCCGCCTGGATCTGCAGCCACCGGTCGTTTGGGGTCAGGACCTCGGGCGCACCCGTGATATTTTTGAAAAGTTTCCGCTCAGCCCGATCCGTCGCAACCAGTTTCCGGGTTATTTCTTCCGATTGCAGATCATATTCCTGGGCGAATTGAAGAAACATGCGGGCGTTAAACAGGGGATCATCCGCTTCGGGAGCCCTGGCGGTCTGCTGTATTTCCGCCTTGATCCGGGTAGTGGCGGTATCGTCAAAGAAAGGAACCGACCCTTGCCGCCGCTTTAAATAATCCGGTCCGCCGCCCTGGTGCAGTTCGGCCCAGTTGCGGTAGTCCCTGACCAGGATTTCTATTTTGTCGTCATCGTCTTCAGCGGGTATGGCGATGTCGATCAAACCCTTACGCGAAAATGCCTGCAAGGGGGCGGGAATCCGCCGGCGGGTCGGCTGATAGATCCGGACCGGTTGAAAATACGTCCCGACCGCCTCGCAAACGGATGCGGGGATATACGTCAATGGAAAAAGAATGGCCTGCATAAATACCACCTAATATTTTTTAAAGTATGGAATGATGGAATAATGGAACATTGGGTTCAAAAAACGACACGTATCTTAATATGGTTGCATACATTTAAAGGACTTCATTCCGCTCACCCCAACTTTCCAGCATTCCACTATTCCAACTATCCTTGAGGTCTTTTCCCCGTAGAGCCGGTTAACTCTATCCTATTCCAAAGAACTAAGTTTTTTATATTGGAATCGTTTTATATCTTGCCGTCCCTCAGGGCGACCCCCCTTGCCTGCAACGCCTCCCGCAGGCTGTCGGCCAGTTCCCAGTTTTTTTCTTTGCGCGCCTTTTCCCTTGACTGAATCAGGTGCGTCACTTCCGGATCCAAAGCCAGAGGCTCAAAATTGAAAATTTTCAGCACCGTATCCATATTGCGAAAAGCCTCCGTTATTTTGGCCGCGGCGGCAGCATCCAATCGATCTTCAAGGATCAGGATGTTGATCCGTTTAATAATTCTGAACAGGGCCGCCAGCACCGCCGGCGTATTCAGATCGTCATCCATGGCGCTGGTAAACCCCTGTTTGAGATCATACAGGAGTTGATCGGCCTCCGGATACGGTTGGGTCCGCACCACTATGCCCAAAGCCTGGAGGCAGGCATCCAGCCGGTTTAAAGCCCGCCGGGCGTACCGCAGCCGGCTGAGTGAAAGGGTGACCGGTTTGCGATAATGGCTCGAAAGGAGCCAGTAGCGAACTTCCCGGGCTGAAAAACCCCGGTCGATGAGATCCTGCAGCGACCAATCCGGGTTATCCGAACCGATTTCATCTTCATCGATTCTAACCGTCTCGCAGTGGATCCAGTAACGCGCCAGCGATTTGCCGGTCAGAGCAGCGGCAATGGCGTTTTCATTCTCATGGTGCGGGAACACCAGCCCGCGGCTGCTGGTGTGAATATCGAAGCTTTCACCCAGGTATTTCATTGAAATGGCCGCACACTGGATGTGCCAGGAAGGACGCACATTCCCCCACCGGGTTTTGGTATAAATCCCCCGTTTCAATTCCGACAGCTTGGATCGCTTCAGCAGGGTGAAATCACGCGGATTGTCCTTTTCGTATTCATCCAGATCCACCGTGGCCCCCAGCCGGATCTTGTCGACGTCGATGCCGGACAGGCGGCCGTAACCCCCGAAGCGCCCGATATTGAAATACAGGGACTTGAGTTTTTCATAGGCATATCCCTTGGCCAGCAGCTTATCGGCCATGGCAACCATTTCAGCGACATGCTCGCTGGCCCGGGGATAATCCTCAGCCGGCCTGATGTTCAGCAATGCCAGGTCCCGCATAAACGCTTCGATATGCCCCCTGGTAAACTCGGAAAGATCCATTCCGGCTTTTTCAGACCCGAAAATGGTTTTATCGTCAAGATCGGTAATGTTCATAATGTGTTTGACCGCATAGCCGCGAAATTCAAGGTAGCGGCACAGCAGGTCCGCAAAAACCATGCGCCGGCACTCTACCGGATTCATTCTGGCGTGAGCGGTGGGCCCGCAGGAATAGATCGAAACCTTTCCCGGAACCATCGGTTCGAAGGGCTCTTCGGACCGGCTCATGGTGTTAAAGAGTTTTAAATCGATTTTTTCGCGGACGGTGAACAGGGGCGTGCTCAGATAGCGTTCGCCGCTGTCGGGCAGAATCGCCACGATCGTCCCTTCCGGCATGGCGGCCGCTTCCTTGACGGCAACGGCCATGGCGGCCCCGCTGCTCATGCCGACAAAGAGGCCTTCCTCCCGGGCCAGCCGCCGGGTCATTTCAAAGGCTTCCTCATCATCGATATTCACCTTCCGGTCCAGCCGTTCTTTTTCAAAAATTTCAGGGCAGTAGGCCTCCTTCATGTTTTTAAGCCCCTGGATTTTATGCCCCAGATAGGGCTCAACACCGATAATCCGGATGTCCGGATTAAACTCTTTCAGCCTTCGCTGCATCCCCATCAGGGTTCCGGTGGTCCCCATGGCCGCCACCAGCAGGGTGATCGCCCCGCCGGTCTGCTGCCATACCTCCACTGCGGTTCCGTAATAATGCGACCGCCAGTTGGCCGGGTTATTGAACTGATCGGTCATAAAATAGGCGTCGGGATTTTCACGCGCCAGGCGGTAGGCTTCTTCGATGGCGCCGTCGGTGCCGAGATGACCCGGCGTCAGCAGGATGTCGGCCCCGCGCGCCCTTAAAATCTTCTGGCGTTCCACACTGGCCGCTTCCGACATGGTCAGGAGAAGCTTGTAGCCTTTGACCGCGCAAACCAGGGCCAGCCCGATGCCGGTGTTGCCGCTGGTTGCCTCGATCACGGTTTTAGCCGGTGTCAGCACGCCGGACTGTTCCCCGTCGGCAATCATAAAAAGCGCCGGGCGGTCCTTGATTGAACCGCCGGGGTTGAAGTACTCCAGCTTGGCCAGCAGCCGAACCCGCGGGTTCGGATTCAATTTTTTGATTTCAACCATGGGGGTATTGCCGATGGCTTCTAAAATAGAATGCTTCATAGTGCCAAAACTTTCAAAATTTCGGTCTGTACCTCGGCGGCATCCCGGCCGGCATCGATAATGCGGAAGCGTTCGGGTTCCTTGCGGGCAAGGGCAAGGTATCCCGACCGCACCTTCTCATGGAACGACAGCGCTTCCTTTTCAAAGCGGCTCTCCCGCCCGGTTCGGTTGCCGGCGTCGATCTGCGCCCATGCCCGCGACAAACCCATTTCAGGGGGAAGGTCCAGCAGGAACGTGATATCCGGCCGAAGCCCCGCCGGCAGCATCCGGTGTAATTGTTCAATCAGTTCGATGTCGAGTCCCCGGGCATATCCCTGATACACCAGGGTGGCATCAAAATACCGGTCGCACAACACGGTCTTGCCGGCCGCCAATGACGGCCCCAGCAGCTCCTTGACATGCTGAACGCGGTCGGCCGTATAAAGGAGCAGCTCGGTCATGGGGTCCATGCCTTTGCTGGCGGGATCCAGCAGGATGGCGCGAATTTTTTCCCCGATGGGGGTCCCCCCGGGTTCACGCGTAAGGACGCACGCCTCTCCTTTTTTTCTCAAATAATCGGCGATGTGGTTTAGCTGGGTGGTTTTGCCGGAGCCTTCGATGCCTTCAAATGTAATGAACATAAGGGTTAACCCTCTTGCCTGTTCTTGCCGATATAAAAATGGCGCCCCAGCAGGCGATGGTATGAAGTCCAGGATTCAGCCGAATTTTCAGCGGCCATAAAACTGCGGATACCGTTGACCTTGGAATCGATTTCATCGATATAATTGAGTAAAACCGCTTCAATCGTCTTGGGCACTTCCGGCGAACCGAATTCCCGCGTGCCGTGGTGACTGACGATCAGATGCTTGAGGAGCAGCGCCGTTTGTGATGGAAAGCCCTCGATCGCTTTGATTTTATCCTCAAGCATCTGCAGGCCGATCACAATGTGGCTCAGCAGGCGCCCTTCGTCGGTATAGTCGATGCGGTACTGGTATTCGAATTCCCTGATCTTGCCGACATCATGAAAAAGGATGCCGGCGATCAGCAGGTCCATATCGACCCCGCTGTAATGACCGGCCAGTTTTTCCGCCAGCAGCGTCATGGAGAGCGTATGTTCCAGCAGCCCGCCGATATAGGCGTGGTGCATATTTTTCGCCGCCGGGGCGGCCTTAAACTTCTGAACGAAATCGGTGTCGTCCCAAAACGACCGGATCAGCCGCCGGATAAAATCGTTTTTGATCTGACCGGTCTGGCTCACCAGCCGGTCGAACATGGTATCAACGGAGTGCCGGGTGGCCGGCAGAAAATCTGCGGGGTCAAGCGACTCAACCGGACAGGCGGTCATCTTTTTGACGACGATCTGCGGTTCGCCCCGATACTCGTTGACGTTAGCGGCTATATGGACAAAATCACCGGTTGCTACGCCCGTTGACGCAATCTCGTCCACATGGTCCCAGACCACCCCTTTGGCATGACCGGTTTTATCTCCAAGGACAATATTGAGATAGTTGCTGCCGTCCTTCTTTTGAGACATCGATTTTTCCATCAGCACAAAGATATCGTTGACAGCTTCTCCGATCTTAAGATCGCTTATAAACTGTTTTTTCATTTTTCAGCACCTTTTTCTCAATATTCCAGCTTTTCAGACCCTCCATGGCGGTATAATCGGTCATGTCGCATTGAATCGGGGTGATTGAAATATAATGGTTCGCCAAAACGGCCCCGTCCATGTCGGAGTGATCAAATACGGCCTTAAACTCGCTTCCCTGCCAATAGTAGGTCTTGTTGCGCGGATCAACCCTTTTGTCAAAATTGTCCGAATAAACGGGAATTCCCTGCCGGCTGATCTTCACGCCGGCCGCCTTTCGCAGGGTTATGTCGGGAAGATTCACATTTAAAATCGTGCCGCGGGGCAAACCGTTTCTGAATACGAATCCCGCCAGCACCTCGGCGACGCGCGCGGCGGCATGATAGTGTCCGGCTTCGCACCCCTGGATCGACACGGCAATCGCCGGCACGCCGTAAAGAGCGGCTTCCCGGGCAGCCGCGACCGTTCCGGAATAATTGATGTTGACGCCGACGTTGAGGCCCGGATTTATCCCGGAAACCGCCAAATCGGGTTTCGCACCCAGAATTTCAAGAATCCCCAGGCGGATGCAATCCACCGGCGTACCGCTGACCGCGAAGCCCTGAAAGCCTCCGTTCACTTCGATTTTTTCCATCCGCAGCGGTTCGTTCAAGGTAATGCCGTGTCCGACGGCGCTGCGTTCCCGATCCGGGGCGACAACCGTAACGGCATGTTTCCGCATCAGCTGCCGATAAACCGCCCATAATCCCGGGGCATGGATACCATCGTCGTTTGTCAACAATATGTTCATTTCGGAAATCCCCATGCATCCATCGGACGCAACTACATCTTGACTTTTTGGCTCGACTTGGGTTTTATACTTGAAATTTCATTTGTGTTCAAGCTGTTATCTTGAAACCGGGCGTGATCAACGTTTTTATCCAGACAAACATGATAAATTTCAAATTGACCTCACTTTTCGGCAGCCGGAAGGGGTTGAATGTGCCTGTCTAAGCCGATACGCAAAGGGTTGCGCGTCCGGGACAGGCGGATCTGCGCCCATCCGGCCCGGCAGGGTGCGAAAACTTTTCGGGCTTCTTGTTTTGCCGTTCTGTTTTTCTGTTCTTTTTTATTTCCCGCCCCTGCCGCTGCCCAGACCCCGGACCGTTTTTTCAGGGACGATCCTGAAACTCCCTGGCATATTGCTGCAGACGAAATCAGGTACGATGAGAAAGACGACCTGTATTATGCCGAAGGGTCTGTCGTCATTACAAAAGATGAAAAACGGATCACCGCAGATTCCGTCCGCTTCAATTATAAAGCCATGCAGGCCCGAGCCGTCGGCAACGTGATCATTACCACCGGCGCGGACATCCTCAGCGGCAGAGAGGTGGACCTTGATTTAAAAGCCGAGACCGGAACTGTCTATGAAGGAACGCTGTTTTTAGAGGAAAACCATTTCTACATCCGCGGGGATAAAATTCAAAAAACCGGTGAATCCACCTATACCGCCGAAAATGTCAGCATTTCCACCTGCGACGGTGAGTCGCCCGACTGGAAAATCACGGGCAGAAAACTTCAGGTCGCCATCGAAGGCTACGGTTCCGTAACCCATGCCGCTCTGTGGGCCAAAAAATTACCGGTCCTGTATTCGCCGTATCTGATCTTTCCGGCAAAACTGAAACGCCAATCGGGATTTTTACCCCCGCAAACAGGCATTTCAGACCGCAAGGGATTTGAATACGTCCAGCCCTATTTCTGGGCAATTTCCGACAGCTCCGATGCCACCTTTTATTTTCATCACATGGAGGAGCGGGGCGAAAAAATCGGAACCGAATACCGCTATATCCTGAAGGATCTGTCAAAGGGAACCGTCATGTTCGATGGTTTGGAAGACCGTAAAATGGATGACGGTTCATTCGCCGGCACCGACCAATCCGCAAGCAGAAAATGGGGATACGAAGATGACGCAATTTTAAGGCCCAACGCCGACCGCTACTGGTTCAGGATGAAGCATGATCAGAATCTTCCCTATAATTTCACCGCCAAAATTGATCTGGACGTCGTCAGCGACCAGGACTATTTGACCGAATTTAAATCCGGATATATGGGGTTCGAAGACACCAACGAGTACTTTATCGATACCTACGGGCGCGGGCTGGACGATTACAACGATCAAACCCGGCTGAACCGGCTGAACCTGAACCGGCTCTGGTCCAGTTTCAGCCTGAATGCCGATGCACGCTGGACGGACGACGTCATCAAGCGGCGCTGGGAAGAAACGGATAACACCCTGCAGGAACTGCCGTACATCAATTTCAGCGGTTTAAAGCAACCGGTTTTAACCGGCCCCTTTTTTTTCGACCTGGACACTTCCTATACCCACTTTTACAGGGAATACGGCACCAAAGGTCATCGTACGGATATTTATCCGCGATTTTACCTGCCCTATAAATTTAAGAGCTACTTTACCTTCGAGCCTTCCGCAGGTTTGCGGAATACTTCCTGGTACATCAGTGAAGATGAAAGTTCCGCCGTTATCGAAGACAGAGCCTTCAACCGCAATCTTTACGACTTCAGGCTGGATTTAACATCGAATATGTTTAATATTTTCGACATTGCATCAGCCCGGATCGACAGGATAAAACACAACGTACGGCCCCAGATCGTCTATGATTACACCCCCTCTCTGAACCAGGACGATTATCCCCGATTTGATTCCATCGACCGGATCCCCGCAAAAAACCTGATCACTTATTCCATTACAAACTTATTTACCTCACGCGCAAGACCGTCCGCAGCGCCGTCGCCGGAGCCCGCGGAAAACCGCAGCCGGTCCGAGGCATCCGTGACGGAGTCGGATGCCGGCAGCATAGAGCCGGAAGACGGCGGGAGCGTCACCGCCGACGACATGCCGCCCTTTAAATACCATCAGTTCTCGCGCTTGAAGCTGCAACAGAGTTATGATATCAACAAAGCCAACGACCACGACCCGGAACCTTTTTCGCCGATTTCAGCTGAGTTCGACTGGGTCCCCGGCCGATATTTTTCACTGCGGGCGGATGCCGAATGGTCCCGGTATGAGAGTGAATTTTTGACCCATAACGTCGCGGCCGGGTTCTCGGACTTCCGCAACGACCGCCTGTTTATCGAACACCGCTATAATCACGGACAGAGCGAAACGGTCTACGCCGATATACGGGTTAATCTGGTCCATAATTTTTCGGTCTATGGCGACTATGAACGCAATATCTTTGACGGCAGGAAAATCAAGTCCTCACTGGGGATGATCTACGATTCCCAGTGCTGGGCTTTAAATGTCCGCTACAGCGATGAGGAAACGGACCGCAAGTTTGAATTTATCATTACCCTGCACGGCTTGGGCGAGGCGGGAACCAGCCTCTCGGGGCGTACCGTCGAGACGCCGTTTAATTAAAAACACTGAAATTATCAATATGAGTTACCTGTTATTTTACGCTCAAGGATACAATCCATGATCATCGTCAGAACACCCCTTCGGATCAGCTTTGTCGGCGGCGGCTCGGACCTGAAGAATTTTTATGCAAACGCGGACGGAAAGGTCATTTGCACGGCCATCGACAAATTCGTATATGCCATCGTCAAGGAACGCTTCGACGATATGATCTACATCAACTATTCCAAAAAGGAAACGGTTGCGCACGTTGCTGAAATTCGCCACGACCTGGTCCGTGAAGCCATGAAGGTGACCGGTGTCGAAAACGGAATCGAAATCACGACCCTGGCGGACATCCCCTCTTCCGGTTCGGGTCTGGGCAGTTCGAGTTCCATTACGGTGGCCCTTCTGCACGCCCTTTATACCTATCGAAACAAATTGGTTACGGCCGAGCAACTGGCCGCCGATGCCTGCCGCATCGAAATCGACATCCTCGCAAAGCCCATCGGGCGCCAGGACCAGTATGCCGCAGCCTACGGCGGGGTTAATAAATTCACATTCAGCGCCGGCGACATTACCGACCGGGAACCGGTTATGATGACGAGCGCCGTCAGACGGAAATTTTCCTCATCGCTGCTCCTTTACTACACCGGCATTACCCGCAGCGCCGACGAAATCCTCGGCCAGCAGAAATCAAACCTCCTTTCGACGGCAACGTTTGAGATCATGCGGCGGATGGTTTCTCTGGTGGACCCCTTTACGGACGCAATGAAAAACGGCGACATTCTGACCTGCGCCGAACTGATGGATAAGAACTGGCGGATGAAGCAGACAATGGCGGCGGGGATTTCCAATGACCGCATTGAAGCGATGTATCACACTGCCAGGAAAGCCGGTGCGCTTGCCGGTAAAATCGCCGGCGCCGGCGGCGGCGGGTTTTTATTGCTCTTCGTTCCCAGGGAAAAACAGAACGATGTGTTTGAAGCCCTAAAAAACTACCGGGAGCTGCCTTTCATGTTTTCAGAAAGCGGCAGCATGGTCATTTTCGACGACCGTTCCTATTCAAGTAAATAAAGGAGTTGTTTTGAACATCTTGGTAACAGGCGGCGCCGGCTTTATCGGCTCCCACACGGTTGACGCCCTGATTCGGGCCGGCCTGAACGTCCGAATCCTCGACAACCTTCAGAAAACGGTTCATCCTGGAGGCATCCCCGGCCATATCCATCCACGGGCCGAATTCGTCAAGGGGGATGTGCGCAATAAAGAGGACTGGCAAAAGTCCCTTGACGGCATCGATGCCGTTTATCATTTTGCGGCCTATCAGGATTATCTGACCGATTTTTCGACTTTTTTCCATGTAAACGCCGTTTCCACGGCGCTCCTGTATGAAATTCTGGTTGAAAAAAAAACCGCCTCGAAAATACGCAAGGTCGTGGTGGCTGCCAGCCAGGCGGTGATGGGCGAGGGCCGCTACCGCTGCCCGGCCTGTTTTGAAAAAGACGGGGCGTTCACTTACCCGGCCATCCGCCTTGAAGCCCAATTGTCCCGGGGACAATGGGATCACCGCTGCGACCGCTGCCGGCGGCCCCTGGAATGGCAGCCGTCGGATGAAACCGTCGTCAACCCCTGCAACCCGTACGCTTTGTCCAAACACTCCCAGGAACAGATCGCGCTGCAGCTTGGGAAACGCTACGGCATCCCCTCGGTCGTCATGCGCTATTCCATCGTTCAGGGCCCGCGCCAGTCGTTTTACAATGCCTATTCCGGCGCCATGCGGATCTTTGCCCTCTCGCTCCACTCCCGGCGCCGGCCGATGATTTTTGAAGACGGCAACCAGGTCAGGGATTTCGTCAATATCGAAGACGTCGTGGACGCCAATCTGCTGGTCCTGGAAAAAACCGCGGCGGACGGACAGGTCTTTAATGTGGGGGGCAACCGGGCCTGGACCGTGAACGCATTCTATGAAACCATGCAGGCGGTGGTGGGACGGCAGCTGGAACCGCTTAAATCCGGCTATTACCGTTACGGTGACACCCGCCATATCTTTTCCGACATATCCAGGCTCAGCGCCCTGGGCTGGTTCCCTTCACGCGATATCCGCAAAAGCATCGCCGACTACTGGGAATACCTCAACACGCACCAGGAGACGGACAACATCCTGGAATTTGCGGAAAAGCAGATGAAGCGGCAAGCGGTCATCCGCCGGACCCGAAAGATTCCATGAAAGCATTTCTATTAGCGGCCGGTATCGGTTCCCGACTGAAACCCTACACGGACACGATGCCCAAGTGTCTGATCCCCATCCACGGGAAACCGTTGCTGCAGATCTGGCTGGAATTGCTGGAACGGCACGGAATCGGGGAAGTCCTGATCAATATTCATCACCACCCCGAAAAACTGGATGGATTCATCGCCGCCATGGAACCGGCGCTGCGGCTTAGCATAATCCCTTTCCATGAACCGACCCTGCTGGGGAGCGCCGGCACCATTGCTGCCAACCGAAACTTTGTCGCCGATTGCGATGATTTTTTGATCGCCTATGCCGACAATCTCACGCGCATCGATTTATCCGACATGATCGCTTTTCATCGTCGCGTCAAGACCATCGGCGGCATCCTGACAATGGGACTGATCCGTTCGCCCAATCCCGCCGAATGCGGTATTGCCGTCATGGATGCGGATAATAAAATCATTGATTTTGTTGAAAAACCGCAAAATCCTTTGGGAAATCTGGCAAATGGTGGTATTTATATCGCAACCAGGGAAATTTTCAGTTACTTCCCTGAAAAGACGAAAACGCCCCTGGACATGGGTTTTGACGTCCTCCCGGCACTTGCCGGAAAAATGTACGGCTATGAAATCAGGGAATATTTAAGGGATATCGGCACGCCGGCATCTTACCGCCTGGCGCTGAACGAATGGCTGCAGCCGGACCGAAGCCTTGCCCGCAGCGAGGGGAAATGAAGATGCAAGCATTTGCAAACCGGTATATAAATGAATTAAAAGGGGTTCTGGACGGATTCGACCATGCCTGTTTCGAAAGAATTATTACGGCGATTCTGGACGCCTATGAAAAGGAAAAATATATATTCGTGATGGGCAACGGCGGCAGCGCCGCGACCGCTTCCCATTTTGCCTGCGATCTCAACAAGGGCTGTTGTCTGGATCTTGCCAGGAAATTCAAGATGGTTTGTCTGAGCGACAATATCCCCACCCTGATGGCCCTGGCCAATGACGTTTCATACGATGTTGTCTTTGAAGAGCAGCTAAAGAACTTTTTCCGGGCGGGTGATCTGACCATCGCCATTTCGGGCAGCGGCAATTCCGAAAATATCATTCGGGCCATCCGATACGCCGGCTTAAACGGCGGCCGGACCATCGGCCTGTGCGGGTTTTCAGGGGGCCGGCTTGCGGAACTGGCGGACATCGCCTTAATTGTGAACAGTAACGATATGCAGAAAATTGAAGATGTCCATGTGATCACGGTCCATATGATCATGCAGGCCGTTTACAACGCATTGCACGAAAAGTTCTGATTATTTGAATATGAGAATCAGCAGATGAGCATCAGCAAATTAACCCCCAACTGGTATGTTCTTCACACCAAAAGCAGATTTGAAAATGTGGTGAACGAAGGTCTTCAGAAAAAATCACTCGAGGTCTTCCTTCCCAAAATAAAAGTCCCCAGTAAAAGGCGGGACCGAAAAATGATGATCGACGTGCCGCTTTTCCCGGGATACCTGTTTGTGAAAACGGTGCTGCACCCCCAGGCGCACCTTGAGGTCGTCAAAACGGTGGGCGCCGTTCGACTGGTGGGGAGCAAGGACGGACCGGTCCCGGTTCTGGCGGATACCATCGAATCGTTAAAAATCATGGTGTCCAGCGGTCATCCGATTGCAACCGGCAGCCGCTTTCACAAGGGGGACCGGGTCATGGTGGTCGCCGGACCGTTTGCCGGGGTAAACGGCCATTTCGTCCGCTACCGGGGCAAGGGCCGCGTGGTGGTGTTCATTGAAGCCCTCGGTCAGTACGCCCAGGCCGAAGTGGACGAGGAAGACATTGAATTGATACCCGGAATAATGTCGTGAGGATCTGCCTGCGGGCCTTCACACTTTTCCATGGGCTCAGGTTTGACAATGACGCACACGCAAACAAATCAAAGCGAATCCAAAAAATACAAGGTGCTGGTGGCGGTGGATTTTTCGCCGTCCTCAGGACGCGCTTTACGCAGGGCAAAATCGATTATGGGGCGGAAGCCGGACCGGATCGTGGTGCTCCATGTCATTGACCGCGACTTTATCGAACGCTGCATCAGCAGCCGCATCGGAACGGAAAGCCACATCAAGAAAACACTTTTCCTTCAGTCCCGGCAGCGCCTTAAAGAGTTTCTGCGGGAAGAGGGCATGGCGGATGAACCGGTTGAAGAAATCATCTGTGAGGGCATACCCTTTCTTGAAATCAATAAAAAAGCCGTTGAAATCGGCGCCGACATGGTCATCATGGGAAACCGGGGCAACTCCGGCGATATGAAAACGATTTTCTTCGGCAGCACCACTGAGCGGGTGTTAAGATTCATGAGCCGGCCGGTCCTGTGCGTTCCGATCGAAGAAGATCGCAAACCGTAATCAAGTTCTATGCCCTCAGCGAGCTCATTTTAAAATATATCCGGATCATCTCCAATTGTAAAAACAGCCAGTTAGATAGCATTTAGCTGTTGACTTCCGTTGCGGTTTCGTTTTATAAGAAGACCATGAAACGGTTTTCGGCGGTTATTGCTTAAAGGAGGATGTATGAACAAACTGGAACTTATTTCCGCATTGAAAAACGAAGCGAATATTTCCAAGTCGGAAGCGGCAAGGGTCGTTCAGATCTTTTTCGATAACATGGCGGATGCCTTGGCCCGGGGAGAACGCGTGGAAATCCGCGGACTGTGCAGTTTTTTTGTAAAAGAATACAAAAGCTATACCGGCCGGAATCCAAAAACCGGCGAAAAAGTCATTATTAAACCAAAAAAGCTCCCGTTTTTCAAATCCGGTAAAGAGCTGAAAGAACGGGTTGATTATTAAATTTGTGCATGGGTTCGAGTCCATAATCGGCCAGAAACAGCCCGTCCGAATTTTAGCAACCCTGCTGCAAAGGGATACGGTACCGCATGCCATGCTTTTTTGCGGGATCGACAGCGCCGGCAAAAAAGCGGCTGCCATGACGTTTGCCATGTCCAGCAACTGTCTGAACCGGCCTGTAGAAACCTTCCAGCCCGTCCCCCCCCCTGCCCTTGCCGGCGATGGGTCCTTCGACGCCGTCAATCCCTGCGGAGACTGCCGGAGCTGCCGGAAAATACTATCCGACAATCATCCCGACATCCTTGACGTTTCACCGTCGGGAGCGATTATCCGCATCGCTCAAATACGGGCGCTTTCCGAATCTCTGTCCATGAAGCCGTATGAGGCCAGGCGGCGCTTCGTGATTATTTCGGAAGCCCAGGCACTGAACCCTGAAGCGGGCAATGCCCTCCTCAAACTGCTGGAAGAACCCCCCGACCGGACCATTTTTATCCTGCTGGCCGCCCAGGCATCCGATCTTCTTCCGACCATTGCATCCCGCTGTCAGCACGTTCATTTTTATCCGCTCCCGCGAAAAGAGCTCCAGGCGCTCCTGATGGAAAAGGAAAACCTGTCCGCCGACGATGCGGCGGTCATCGCCGTTCTGGCAAACGGGGATTATGCCAAAGCCCTTGGCTTCAGCAAACCGTTTAAAGGAACCGATTGGCATCACTGGCGCAACTGGCTCCTTGATGCCAGCGGCCTGAAGCAGCCGAGCAGCCTGTCGCAAAGGCCCATCGGACTCAAACTGATGTTTGCCGAGCAGTTGGCAGCCGGCAGGGAAATCCTCCCGGACGCTCTGGAAGTCTTAAAAGCATGGCTGCGGGATCTGGTCATTTTCAAATTCTGCCCGGAAAAAATCATTAACTCGGATCTAACGGATACCATCCGGGATGTTTCACAATCGGAATCGGTCCCAACCCTAATTCAAAAAATCGAAGCCATTCAAACGGCCCAGAAATCGATCCGGGCAAACAGCAATGCCCGCCTGACGCTGGAAGCCATGATGTTGAAAATGGGATGTTGAAAAATAGCCTGAAAAATGGCATAGGGTAACGTATCTTCACAAATCAGGGAGCGCGGGAGCAGCTGGATTTACCAACCCAGGCCCGCTGTTTATAGAATGAATGAATCAGTTATGAAAAAAGTCGTCGGTGTCCGATTCAAGCCCGCCGGCAAGGTTTACGATTTTGATTGCGGTGCGTTTGTACTCAAGCGCGGCGATCACGTTATTGTGGAAACCGAGCAGGGGCTTGGATTCGGCACGGTGATCGTGTCGCCGGTTTCCCGCGAAGATGCCCCGTCGGGCCGGCCGCTGAAAAAAGTATTTCGCCTGGCCAATGAAAATGATTTCAGGCAGATTGCAAAGAACCTGGAGACGGAAAAACGCGCTCATGAATTCTGTGCCCGGGCCATCCGGGAACTCAATCTTCAAATGAACCTTTTTTCCGTTGAAATCAATTTCGAAGGGAGCAAATTAACTTTCTATTTTACATCCGAAGGCAGGGTCGATTTTCGGCAGCTTGTCAAAAAACTCGTCAAGGCGTTTGATGTCCGGGTGGAAATGCGCCAGGTGGGAATCCGCAATCAGGCCAAGATGTGCGGCGGGCTCGGACGGTGCGGCCGTAAAATCTGCTGCTCGACCTTTATCGAAAAATTTGAGCCGGTTTCCATCCGCATGGCCAAAGAGCAGAGTCTCTCGCTGAACCCGACCAAGATCTCCGGCCAGTGCGGCCGCCTGATGTGCTGCCTGACATTTGAATACGAAACTTACATGGCCTTAAAGGAAAGGTTTCCGAAAGCGAATAAATCCGTAGTCACCAAAAGCACGAAAGGCAAAGTGCTTCGTCACAACGTTATCTGCAACCGGCTTACGATTCGTGATGATGAAGGCAAGGAGATCGAAATCGGACTGGAAGACATCGTCACGGTTGAAGATTAGGAGTCAGCATGTCAGGGACCTTTTATATCACAACGCCCATCTACTATGTCAATGCAAGACCTCACCTGGGGCATGCCTATACGACCATCGTGGCGGACGTGGCCGCCCGTTTTCATTTCATGACCGGTCAGGAAACCTTTCTTCTGACCGGTACGGATGAACACGGCGACAAGGTCGTTCGGGCCGCCAAGGCTGAAAACTTAAGCCCCCGGGTCTATGTCGACAAGATCAGCGCGCTCTTCAAGGCCTTGTGGCCCCAGCTCAATATCCGCTACGGCGCCTTTATCCGGACAACCGATCCGGCCCATATCCTGGTGGTGGAACAGATCCTTAAAAAGATTCATGCCGCCGGCGATATTTATTTCAGTGAATATGAGGGGCTCTATTGCTTCGGCTGCGAACGGTTTTATACCGAACGGGAACTGGTAAACGGCAGGTGCCCCGATCACGAAACCGAACCGGAAGTGATCCGGGAATCCAATTACTTTTTCAAAATGAGCCGCTACCAGGACTGGCTGATCGATCACATTACCCGGAATCCGGACTTTATCCGCCCGGAACGATACCGCAATGAGGTTCTTTCGTTTCTGAAAGAACCCCTTGAAGACCTCTGTATTTCACGCCCCAAAACCCGTCTCGAATGGGGTATTACGCTCCCCTTTGACCCGAACTACGTCACTTACGTCTGGTTTGACGCCCTCCTGAATTATGTCTCCGCGCTGGGATATCCCGACGGCGACCGCTACCGGAAATTCTGGCCGAAAGCCCAGCACATCGTTGCCAAGGACATCTTAAAACCCCACGGGATCTACTGGCCCATCATGCTCAAGGCCGCCGGCATCCCTTTATATCAACACCTCAACGTGCATGGCTACTGGAACGTGGACCAGAGCAAGATGTCCAAATCCCTCGGAAATGTAGTGGAGCCCCTCGAACTTAAAAACGTGTACGGACTGGATGCCTTTCGCTTTTTCCTGATGCGTGAAATGGCTTTCGGGCTCGATGCCGGCTTTAATGAAGTGTCGCTGATCAATCGCATCAATTCGGATTTGGCCAATGACCTGGGAAATCTTTTCAGCCGGGTTCTGGCAATGGCGCATAAATATTTCGACGGGGTCGTTCCGGCAATGGACCCCGCCGTCGAAAAAGAGTTCACCCTCGAACTGGAACAGGATGCCGCCGGGACAATCGCGGCATATGCCGGCGATATGGAATCGTTTGCATTCCATAAGGCTCTGGCAACCGTTTGGGAATTCATTAACCGGTTGAATAAGTATATTGATGTGACCGCCCCCTGGGAACTGGCAAAGAAAAAATCAAGCTTGAAACAGCTTGAGGCGGTCATTTATAATCTTCTGGAAGGCCTGAGAATTATTTCCGGTCTGATCTACCCCATCATGCCCGACACCGCCGAAACCATGCACCGGCACCTGGGGATGGAACCGGACCCGGACGCGTTCAAACTGGAGCGTCTCAAAAAATGGAAGACGATCGCAGCCGGACAGAAGCTCCCGAAATCAGTCACCCTCTTTCCCCGCATCGACCCGGAGAAACGTCAGTTGGCCGCTCAAACCGATTCCGATCCGGCCCCGATTGTCGTTAAACCCGAAATCAGCATAGAGGATTTCCGCAAAGTCGATCTGCGGGTAGCGACCGTTATACACGCCGAACGGCTCCCGCGGGCCAGGAAACTGCTGAAGATTGAAATCGACCTCGGCGAAAAAAGAACCATCATCGCCGGTATCGCCGAAAGCTATGCACCCGAAGAACTGGCGGGCAAACAGATCATCATCGTCGCCAATCTGAAGCCGGCAAAAATCATGGGGGTACTTTCCAATGGAATGTTGATCGCCGCATCTGAAAAGGGTAAAACCGCGGTCGCAACCCTGGATGGAAAAATAGCGCCGGGCACACCCTTGAATTAAACCTGTCCGGAATCCACTGGCGGAAATATTATGCAACCTATCAACCCGGCCGATTCAAACTGGCGAAAATATCAGCAGCGTATACAAAAAAAGGACCTGCGCAGGTCCCGCTGCAAAACCGCCGCCAAATATTTATTGCTGTTTGCCCTGTTTGTTTTTTTGGCCTATGGGGTTGACCGCAGACTGGGGGACGCCACCGGTTACTCCGACCGCAGTACGATTCCCGCCGGAACCGGCAAGGCCGAATCCCTGCGCCATGCGGATATCCTGCAGCCGAGTAAAACCGAATTGCGCGCATTACTCGATACGACCCGCTTTACCAACCTCACGGAAAAAAGTTTTGATTTCGTCGCCGACGGGAAAAAGTTGCGCATAAAAACAAGCCTCGACATTTCGCTGCAGCGCTACCTTCAGGAGCAGTTAAACCCCGCCACTTCCCGTTACATCGGAATCGTCGTCATGGATCCGGCCACCGGGAAAATTTTGTCGATGGCGGGTTATGACAAGGATGCGCCGGGCAGCAACCCCTGCATCGACAGCAGGTTCCCGGCGGCGAGCATTTTCAAGATTATCACCGCCGCGGCCGCCATCGAAAAGCTGAACGTTGACCCGGATTCGGAATTCACATACAACGGCCGCAAGCATACCTTGTATAAATCGCAGCTCCAGGAAAAAACGAACCGGTACACCAACCGAATCACGCTGACGGACTCATTTGCGCAATCGGTCAACCCGGTCTTCGGCAAGCTGGGAGCAAACGCTCTGGGGGGATCGGTTTTAGCGCAATACGCCGAGGCCTTCGGGTTCAACCAGCCGATTGAATGTGAAATACCCGTAGTCGCCAGCAAGGCCTATTTTTCGGATGAACCTTACGAGTGGGCCGAAATCGCCAGCGGTTTCAACCGCAAAACAACCATGTCGCCCCTCCACGGAGCCGTTCTCACGGCTGCGATCATCAATCAGGGAAAACGCATGGAACCCTCCATCGTCGATCAGATTACGGATGAAAGCGGCAAAATCATCTATCGCAGCCACCCCCGGGCCGTCAATCAGGCCATTTCGCCGGAAGCTTCCGAGATGCTCAACAGCCTGATGGAGGCAACCATCACATCCGGAACCGCCAAAAAGATTTTCAGGGGTCATCGCCGGGACCGGATACTGTCCCGGCTTCAGATGGGCGGAAAAACCGGCTCCATTGACAACTCGGACCGCGACGCCCGTTTTGACTGGTTCGTCGGATATGCCCAGGAAAAAGACGGGGACCGGAAAATCGTCATCTCGGCGGTCGTCGCCCATGAAAAATATATCGGCGTCCGCTCCGCCGAATATGCCCGTATGGCGATAAGGCATTATTTCAAGGACTTTTTTATCAATACCAAAACAAAAACGGATCATGAGCCTCGCTCATAAAGGAGAAACCAAGGAGATTGACTATGCCCGGTTTTGAATGGTTCGGCAACGAAGAACGCAAGGAAGTTCAGGATGTACTCGATACCGGCGTGCTGTTCCGGTATGGGTTTGACCAGGCCCGCAAAGGGCACTGGAAGGCAAAAACGTTTGAATCCGAATTGTCCCGACGGGTCGGGTCCGCCCACTGCCATCTGTGCGCCAGCGGGACCGCCGCCGTCGGCATTGCCCTGGCGGCTTGCGGAGTCGGCGCCGGGGACGAAGTGATCATACCGCCCTTTACATTTATCGCAACCGTGGAGGCGGTTTTAACCGCCGGCGCAGTCCCCGTGTTTGCAGAAATCGATGAAACCCTCTGCCTGGACCCGGATGCCCTGGAAGCGGCCTTGACCCCCCGCACAAAGGCGATCATGCCGGTGCATATGTGCGGGGCCATGGCCCGCATCGACGAAATCAAACATTTCTGCGATCGCCGGGGGTTGATCCTGATTGAAGACGCCTGCCAGTCCCTGGGGGCTTCATTTCACGCAAAGTCGGTCGGGACTTTCGGCCGGATGGGCTGTTTTTCCTTTGATCCCGTCAAAACCATTACCTGCGGCGAGGGGGGGGCGATTGTAACCGACAGCCCCGACCTGTATTCGATTGCCGCGGGTTATGCCGACCATGGCCACGACCATGCCGGCAATGACCGGGGACTCGAGGGGCACCCGATCCTGGGGACCAATTTTCGCATCAGCGAACTGAACGCCGCCGTCGGCCTGGCCCAGTTGCGGAAACTGGACGGCATTCTGGAAAAACAGCGCAGCAATAAAAAAATCCTGAAAGAAGCGCTGGCCGGCCTGCCGGGTGTCGCTTTCCGGAAACTTCCGGATGAAAACGGCGATTCCGCCACCTTCCTTTCTTTTTTTATGCCGGATAAAGACCGGACGCGCTCCCTGATGCGGGCTTTCGCGGCTGCCGGGGTTGATTCCTGCTTTTACTGGTACGACAACAACTGGCATTACCTGCGGAACTGGTCCCATTTTAAGAAATTGAGCGCACCGGCCCGGCTGCCCCTCACGCTTTTGAAAAATTACCCGGATTACGGCGCCAGCCAAACCGTCGCATCGGACCGGGTCATGAGCCGGGCCATCTCCATGCAGATCAAACTGTCCTGGACCGCTGCCGACCTCGGCAGCCGCATCGAGAAACTTCATAAAGCCTTCAAGGAGATCTAACCGCAAGCCGGCGGGGATCCGGCCGGGGAAACCGTTTATCCGCACTCTGCCGGGGAATTTGCCGGACAGACGCATTAAACCGATTCAGATTGCATCGAGGGAAAGCATATGTTCCGAAATTTTAAAATGGTACTAAATGTGATTTTTGGCCGGGGGTCTTTTGCGCAGCTTGAAGACATTCTTCTCAGTAAACACGCCGGGGCCCCCTGCGCCCATGTCTATATGGTGGATGATGTCTTTCAGAACACCGACTTCAGCCGCCGCATACCGGTGAGGAACAACGACCTGCTCCTTTGGGTGAATGTGGATGATGAACCCAAAACCGTTTATGTGGACAGCCTGACACAGCAGGTCCGGGAGCGTTTGAAAACCGAGCCCGGCGGCCTGCCGGCAAGCGTCATCGGTATGGGCGGCGGCAGCACCTTGGATCTTGCCAAGGCGGTTTCGCTGATGCTCACCAACCCCGGTTCTTCCGCCGATTATCAGGGCTGGGACCTTATTAAAAATCCGGCCGTCTATCACGTTGCCGTGCCGACCCTGTCCGGAACCGGCGCCGAGGTTTCCCGGACGACCGTATTGACCGGACCGGTAAAAAAACTCGGCATCAATTCGGATTACACCGTGTACGACCAGGTCGTTCTCGATCCCGAACTGATCGCCGGAGTGCCGGTTCAGCAGCGGTTCTATACCGGCATGGACTGCTACATTCATTGCGTCGAATCGTTAACCGGAACTTATCTGAACGCCTTCAGCCAGGCGTACGGCCAAAAGGCGATGGACCTCTGCCGCGAAGTCTTTCTGAACCCGGGACCCGACAGCGACGACAAACTGATGATGGCATCCTACTTCGGTGGAATGAGCATCGCCTATTCCCAGGTCGGCATCTGTCATGCCCTTTGCTATGGCCTTTCATACGTACTGGGTGTTCATCACGGCGTCGGCAACAGCATCGTATTCAACCATCTTGAGGAATTCTACCCCGACGGGGTCCTGGAATTTCGCAACATGCTGAATCGGAATAAAGTCGAACTCCCCCGCAAAGTGGTCGCCGGCATCGACGACGCCCGACTGGAAAAAATGATCGATATCGCCCTGACGCTGGTTCCGCTTTGGGAAAACGCCCTGGGATCCGGCTGGGAAAATATCATGACGCGGGACAAAATCAGGGCGCTATACCGGCAGATGTAAGCAGGTGTTCTAGACACCGGAGAAAATGAACTACGCCGCAGCATGCTACGGGGTATAAAGTGTCATGCCGGACTTGATCCGGCATCCAGTTTAGTTTCTGGATTCCGGCTTTCGCCGGAATGACGATTCGCGGCAAACCGCGGGTATTGGACCCAAAAGTGAATGAAAGAGTTATAATGAAAGTGACAACCGATTTGAAAGTTTTGTGCCGGAAAATCCTTGCCGGGATCCGGTCCCTTTTTTCCGTCCGGATCTATTGGGGTCGTTGCGCCGCTGGGGTCCCCGGCCATGCCGTCATTTTTTTTCCCTGCCGGGCGAATCTGGTCTGCTGCGGCTTTGCGGGGATTGTCGCCTATAAAAACCGCAAGCCCCCGCAAGAAAATCCTGAAACGCCCGTAATGGCGGAAATGGTCGACCGGATCCGGACCAACGGATACGAGGCCTGCAGCCGGCACAACCGGTCCATCCCTGAACATTATCTGGGCGGCAGCGCCCTGATCGACGCGTTATGGCAAAAAATAAGATCCTTGAAAAAGGCTCCCTGTTTTTTTGAAGTTTACTCCGACCAAGCCGGCCGGGATGCAATTGCCGCCATTTCCCGCCGATTGGACGCCGTCATCGCAGACGAACAGGACCAGCTCAGTCGCCGGATGGGATCGCTGGACCCGCTTCAGGCCGAGGTCATGTCCGGCCGGATTGAAAACCTGCTGGATATCGGATGGTCCCTGACGCATGAAATCCTCGGCAACATCGCCAGGATCCAGGAACTGTTCCATCCCGGCAGCCCGCCGCCGACCCTTTCCGCCCTGACGATTTTCAAGGAAATCAATTCGGTTTTAAACAGCATCGATCGCCTGGAAGTTAGAGGACGGGATTCAGCCGGTTTATCCCTCATGCTCAGCCTTGACCCTGCGGAATTTAAACGTTTCCGGGAACAAATCGAACGGCGCAATCTCCTTGACGGATTTGAGCAGCGCTGCCGGCAGGATGTCCTGGTAAACGGCGGGATCTGCCTGCGGCAAGAGGCTGATGCGCCGGCCGGCGCACCCGTAACGATCACCCTCACTTATAAAGTCGCCGCCGAAATCGGGCGGTTGGGGGATAATATCCGCTATCTGCGCGGCCGGATCCGGGCGGATGAGATTCTACAGGAATTGATCCGGTTTCCGAATAGCGGGCATACCGTCCTGTCCCATACCCGCTGGGCCTCGGTGGGGGCCATTACCGAAGCCAACTGCCACCCGGTGGACAATTCCACCCTGGAAAACCGTTTTGCCAGGAAGGGAAACATTTATGTCTGTTTAAACGGAGACATCGATAATTACCTGGCGTTAAAAACCGCCATTGAAAACAGGGGGGAGCGGATCCATGGGGATATCACCACCGATACCAAGATCATTCCGCTGCAGATCCAAAAGTACCTGAACGCCGGCTGCAGCGTCGCGGACGCTTTTCGCCGCGCCGTCAACGATTTTGAAGGCTCTCATGCCATTGCGATGCACTGCGACCTTTCTCCGGGCAAAATTTACCTGGCCCACAAGGGGAGCGGCCAGGCCGTATTTGTCGGCCTGGCAGCGGACCATTACATGCCCGCTTCGGAAGTATACGGGTTTATCGAAGAGACGCCGGCGTATATCAAGATGGACGGGGAAAAGGTCGTCGAAGGCGAAAACGGCAGCACCCATGGCCAGATATTTATTCTCAGCCGGGAATCCGGGGGCTCCCCGGAGAACATTCAAGCCATGTTTTATGACGGCACCCCGCTGCGGCTGACCGAAAAAGACGTCAAACATACCCATATTACGACACGGGATATCGATCGCCAGGACTTTTCCCATTATTTTCTGAAGGAAATTTCAGAATCGCCGAAATCCGTAGAGAAGACGCTCCAAAACAGATGGAAATTCAGGGATGAAGATCCGCTGCAATATGAAATCGTTCTGGACGCAAAAACGTTTCCGGAATATTTGAAATCGTCCCTCCTCGAAAATAAAATCCGGCGCATTTTCTTCGTCGGTCAGGGTACCGCCGGCGTTGCCGCCCTGGCCTGTTCCAATATCTTTCAATCTTATCTGGGCGACCCCTTGTTTCAGATCAGCGCACTCAAGTCTTCCGAGCTCAGCGGCTTTCAACTGCACGAAGACGATGCCCCCGATTGCCTGGCCGATGCCCTTGTGATTGCCATCACCCAATCCGGTACGACCACGGATACCAACCGCACGGTCGACATGGTCCGGGAAAGAGGCGCCCACACCATCGCCATCGTCAACCGGCGGGATTCGGATATCACCTTTAAGGTCGATGGGGTCATGTACACCAGCAGCGGGCGCGATATTGAAATGTCGGTGGCCTCCACCAAGGCCTTCTATTCCCAGATTGTTGCCGGCGCCCTGCTGGGTCTATATATCAGCCGCCTGAAGGGCTGCCGCGATGACCGCTTCGTATCCGCCGAACTCCGGCAATTGCTGGCGCTGCCCGGCCATATGGAAACGGTCTTAAAGCAAGCCGCAACCATTGAAGAATCCGCCCGGCGTCTGGCGGTAACCAAAACCTACTGGGCCGCCGTGGGAAGCGGCCCCAACAAGGCTGCGGCAGATGAAATCCGGATCAAACTGAGCGAGCTCTGCTACAAGACCATTTCATCCGACTACATCGAAGACAAGAAGCACATCGATCTTTCCTCGGAGCCCCTCATCATCGTCTGCGCGGCCGGATCCAGGGGGGCGGTCATCGGAGACATCATCAAGGACACGGCCATATTCCAGGCCCATAAGGCCACCCCGGTGGTAATTGCCGACGAATCCGAAAACAGATTCGCTCCCTACGCCGCCGATGTTTTTCACGTCCCGGCCGTAAGCCCGCACCTGGCTCCGATTCTAAATACACTGGCGGGGCATCTCTGGGGGTATTACGCCGCCCTGGCCATCAATGCCGGGTCTGAATTTCTGTATGCGTTCCGCGAGAGCATTCAACATTCCATTGACGAATACGCCCGCAGGGGACTCGATGTTTATGAAGTGGTCCTGGAAAATTCGTTCCGGGAAAAGATCGCCCAATTTTATGCCGAATTTAAAAAATTAAAAGACCGGAACCGTTTTCATACCGCCCTGGGGGTTGAGTCCGCTTCAAACCTGACCCTGCTGCTGAAATATCTCTCCGGAAGACTTCCGGCGTCCGATTTCGAAAGCGATTTTAATACCAAGGGGACGGCCTTTAATATGATCCAGTCCCTTTTCAAATGTGTCGGGACGGCAATAAACGGGATGGCCCGCCCGGTGGATGCCATCAAGCACCAGGCCAAAACCGTGACGGTGGGGACCAGCCGCATCAGCGAAAAAGTGGAGGGTCTCCTCTTTGACTCCCTGGCCGCTTACGACTTCAACGTATCCCATCTGACGAACACCAACATTGTCGTATTGCGGAATCTCCAGGGAATCACCGCAAAAATCAACGGGGCCATTCTATACCGGATCGACGGGTTGAACCTCCTGGGAGAAATTACCGCACAAACGACCATCACGGTCTTAAAAAAAGACGGCGTGCTGGCGCAGCTCCCCTCCCGGGTCGAAACCGACCGGACCCTGAAGGGAACCAAACAGATTATTGTGCGCCGGGGAAATGTCTATATCGGCAAAGGGCGTAAAGACGACCGCAACATTATCATTATTCCGATCATTTCCACCGCTTCCGCAACCGGCGGGTTGATCGAACACCTGCTGCTGCTGACGATCACCTTCCGGGAGAATATCCCCCTCCCGGTTAAAATCAAGGCCCTGGGCGGCAAATACGAACATATCAAAAATATTGTCCAGGAAAACAGCATTGCCTGGTCGGACCGGCATCTTGAACTGGTGGAGACGCAAAACCTTTTCGGGTTTTCCGCTGAAAAAATCGGCGAATATATTGTCTCCCGGATAAACGGCGCCCAATCCTGAGCCCATTGCCCGCCTCCCGCAGCAGGCCTAAAAATCTGAAACCGGAATCGCGATAGCAGATATGCTTATTGTTTGGATCATTTGAATTTTGGTCATTTGGTATTGTTTAGAATTTCGGGTTTCGTGCTTCGAATTTAAATTTCATAAGGTTAACTCTGACTCACGCCACGCGGGACAGGCATGGCTCTGAAGACCAGGTTTTTGGTGCGGGAATAAAATTAGAGGATGTCGGACGCGTGCACAAAGGAGACGTCGCGATCGTTCAGGCAGTTTACGAACGTATCGATGGCCCGGGCGGTTTCAGGATGGGGGTGCCCGATGCCTACGGCCCGGCCGCAAACCAGGGCATGCTGCCGGAGCTTGAAGAGCTGGCCGATGACGGCGGATTCTGCGACGATATTATCCAGAAAGATGTTGCGACAGGCCGCCGCAAGATGAAGTTCCAGGGCCGTTCGATAGGCTTTGGAACGGCTTGATGTGAGGCTGTCCACGAAGAAAAGCTTATTGCGCTTGACAACGCCGAGGGTTTCCAGGATCTCCCTGCGGCAGGCGGTGAACCGCGAACCCATGTGGTTGTTGACGCCGACGGCATAAGGGACCCCGGCAATATTCGCATTCATGATGTCCATAATCCGGTGTTCGTCATCTCCGACATAAAGTGCGCCCGGGCCCGGATCGAATCCGGATTGGTAAGGCTCCATCGGCTGATGGAGCATGATCTCGTGTCCCCGGTCATGCAGTTCAATCGCCAAATCATGGGAATTCTGAAGCCGCGGCAGGACCGCAAAGGTCATGGGAATCCCCGCTTTCAGGAACCGTCCGGCCGCCGCGTTGCCGTAGCCGATATCATCGATGATCAGAGCGATCCGGGGCGGCCCCTGGGATCCGGGGTGTCCGAATGCCTTCGAGAAAAGGTTGAACCCGGCCAGACTTCCGGCCAGAGCGCAGGCGCTTTTGATTAAAAACCGGCGTCGATCCATGTTGTCCCAATTATTGCAAAAGCTTAGGATGCCCATAGAGGTCCTTATGGTCATCACGCGTTTGGTTTTTTAAAAAATCGGAGCGTTTTTTAAGGAAAGTTTTTTTCGAGGTCTATACAATATATGGTGACCACAGTCAATATAAAATACCATATATTGAAAATAAAATAACCACATGCGGAATGAAAACAGACAGAACGATGGTATGATGCCTGAAAATCGAGCTGAAAAACTGGCCGTCATCATGGCCAAGGAGCCGGTTCCCGGAAAAGTCAAAACACGCCTGACCCCGCCCCTGTCCCCGTCCGAAGCCGCCGAGCTTTACCGCTGTTTTCTGCAGGACCGCCTGCTGGCCATGGATGCCCTGCCGGATGTGGACATCGCCATTGCCTACACCCCCGCCAACGCCCGCAAGTTCTTTGACGATATTTGCCGCGCGGGGTTCGATCTTTTTAACCAGCAGGGCGAAAACCTGGGGGAAAAACTTTATCATATATTCCGGGAAAAGCTGTCCCGGGGGTATGCCGCCGTAGCGGTCATGGGAAGCGACTCCCCGGATTTGCCGAATCGACTGGTGCAGTCAGCGTTTGAATGGCTGCTGGAGGAGCGGGCCGATCTGGTTCTGGGTCCATGTCCCGATGGCGGTTACTACCTGATCGCAGCGAAACATCCTTATCCGGAACTTTTTTCAGAAATCCCCTGGAGCACCGACCAAGTCCTTGCCGCTACGCTGAAAAAAGCGGCTGAATCGGGGTTGAAAACGGAATTGCTGCCCCCCTGGCATGACCTGGATACGTTTCAGGATTTGGTTGATTACCACCGGAACTATCTGCTGCTTAAAAACGATGAACAAGCCGCCGGCCGAATCACCTATTCCTTTTTAATGAACTTGAGATACCCATTCCGGACGTAAGAAGAGGTATCAACCAGAACCATTTTCTACGGAATTGCATTTTCACGGCTTCATCTGGAAGCCGTGAATAAATCAAGTCAATCCTGTTGATCCTGTCGGAAAACATTTTGGCGGGACTTTTCCTTCAGCCTAAAAGCCTTCAGCCTTGTATCAGCAGCAGGATGCATCTTTTTTTTCAATGATGCAGCAGCAGGAACCGTTTGTTCGTCCCAGGGCCGAATTGATGACGGCGGCGGCGCACCCCACCCCGGCCTCCACCGTGATGGCTCCGGCGGGACAATTCCGGGCGCAGGCGCCGCACTCCATGCAGGCATCGCGATCCGCCAGGCGGGCGGTTCCGTTGTCCATGGCAATAACCCCCTGGGGGCAGACCTCGACGCACATGCCGCAGCCCACGCATTTTTCTGCGTCCAGTTCCAGCGTCACCACGTTTTTCAAATAATGATATTGACCCATGACAAATTCCTTTTAATTCACAAACCGCGACGCAACCCAGAGCCCCAATCCGATCACCCCGGCAGCGATCTGGACCGGAACTGCCCGGCGCATCTCTTTTTTTACGCCGGAAAGGGATGTATAGGTCGACGCCCCGGTAAAGTTCATGGCCAAATAGGAAGATAAGGCCGGAACCAGAAAAAACCAGGCGACGGATTCAAGGGGAGCGCTGCCGGCGGCCGGATAGTACCGGCGCCAAAGGAGCAGTGCTGCTGCCGCTGCCAGCCCGGGCCACACCCCTTTAAGCGCAAAGGCCCTTCCCGGGAGCCACGGCAGCAGAACCGGCGCCAGCACCGCTCCGGACAAAACAGCCGTCAGAAGGGCTGCGGCCGCAAAAACGCCGTCGTTCAGGCTGTTTGCCCAAAACCGGCCCGGCCCGCCGAACCCGCCCAGCAAAAACAAAACCGGCAAGGCGCAGACGGCGATTTTGAGGGCCGAAACCAGTTCCACCGGGATCAGCACAAATCTTTCCCCCAAGCCGAAGGTTTTTTTGCGCATGGCGGGGGTGGCCTTGCCGCCGTTATTAAGAAAAGCCGGCAGATCCTCGGACCGGATCGGTCCGTATATCACCTTGAATCCGGAAATTTTTTTTACCTGGTGGGCGGCAATCCCTGGACCGGCCAGTTGGGGCAGAATCAGGCGGCGATGGGAAACGATCCGTTCCAGACCGCTCGACTGTATTCGTGCAGTCAGCTCATTCGTGCCGAATGTTCCCTTGCCGGCCGCGCACCAGACATTGATCCCCTTTGTGTCCAAGACCAGGATCCAGGCGTCCCGGCCCGTCAAGGCGGACCGCAGGCGGTCAAAACTCATTTTGTAATTCGCCGTCACGCAAACCGGAGAATCCGGCTCCGGCCGGCCGAGTGCGTATAAGCCGGGATCGACCGAATAATTCATGCGGCCGACCCCCCAGCGCGCCTTAAAGGTTCCCCAGTAATCCCGCAGCAGCAGCCGGGAATTTATCCGGGGAATTTTGCCGGCGGCCGAATCCATGGCGCCGGCCACAAACGGCTGCTCCAGCCGGGGGAGGCTCACCTGAGCCTGCTCCTGGGAAGGTCAGCAGCCGGCGGGGGCGGATATTAACGGCGACGGGAACGGCGATTTCGGATCCATCTTTTTTTCGGCAATCCATTTATTTTTTTGAATTTTCCAGCGACGCCCGGATGAATTCCCGGAACAGGGGGTGGGCATTCATGGGGCGCGACTTGAATTCCGGGTGAAACTGGCACCCCACGAACCAGGGATGATCGGGAAGTTCGACAATTTCAACCAGCTCGCCGTTGGGGGATACACCGCTGAAGACGAGCCCTTTTTCTTCAAGGACATCCTTGTACCGGTTATTGAATTCATAGCGGTGCCGGTGCCGTTCGGAAATGGCCGCAACGCCGTATGCCTGATGGGCCAGGGTCCCTTCTTTAAGCCGGCAGGGATAGGCCCCCAGGCGCATGGTGCCGCCCTTGGCGGAGTTAACGTCCCGCCGCTGGACCGTGCCGGTTTTATCGTCATACCATTCCATCATCAGGTATATCACCGGATAGGGCGTCTGCTCATCGAATTCGGAACTGTGGGCGCCGTCCATTCCGGCAACATGGCGGGCGAACTCAATCACGGCAATCTGCATTCCCAGGCAGATTCCGAAATAAGGGATCCGGTTCTCGCGGGCATATCCGGCCGCACATATCTTCCCCTCAATGCCGCGGGTGCCGAAGCCCCCCGGAACCAGGATGCCGTCGGCCCCGGCCAGCGCACCGGGACAGGTTTGCAGACCGATTTTTTCCGAGTCGATAAAACGCAGATTCACCCGGCAATCATTGGCAACGCCGCCGTGATAAAGGGCCTCGTTCAGGCTCTTGTATGATTCGGTCAGGTCCGTATATTTGCCGACAATGGCGATGGTGATATCGTATGTCGGCTTCCGGAACCGTTCGACCAGTTTTTCCCAGTCCTCAAGGCGCGGCGCCCGGGTCCAGATATGGAGCAGTTCCACGATCTTATCATCCAGGCCCTCTTTATGAAAATTCAAGGGCACCTCGTAAATGCAGTCCACATCCTTGGCCGAAATCACCTCATCCACGCCGACATTGCAAAACAGGGCTATTTTGGACTTGATCTCCTTGGAAAGGGATCGATCCGCCCGGCACAGCAGGATGTCCGGCTGGATGCCGATGCTGCGCAGCTCCTTGACGCTGTGCTGGGTCGGTTTGGTTTTGACCTCGCCGGCAGTGCTGATATAAGGGACCAGGGTCAGGTGGATATAGAGCACATTTTCTTTGCCGACGTCGGCTTTAAACTGCCGGATCGCTTCCAGAAAGGGGAGACTTTCGATATCGCCGATGGTCCCTCCGATCTCCACGATCACAATATCCACCCCGCCGGCCAGCAGTTTGATGCTGTTTTTAATTTCATCGGTGATGTGCGGAATCACCTGAACGGTGCCGCCGAGATAATCCCCGCGACGTTCTTTTGAAATCACCGAATCGTATATTTTTCCGGTGGTAAAATTATTGTCCTTGCCCAGCCGGGCGCTGGTAAAGCGTTCATAGTGGCCCAGGTCCAGGTCGGTTTCGCTGCCATCATCGGTTACAAAAACCTCGCCGTGCTGAAAGGGATTCATGGTGCCGGGGTCGACATTGATATAGGGGTCCAGTTTTTGCAGCGTGACCGATAGCCCGCGGCTTTCCAGCAAAGCGCCGATGGATGCAGACGCCAGACCCTTGCCTAAAGAAGAAAGAACGCCGCCGGTCACGAAGATGAATTTGGTATTAAAAGCCATGGTTTCCTCTTATTCATACGTTTTGTTGAATTCCCCGACCGTCTTTCGGGTTTCCCCCGTCCCTTCGGTCGCCGGGGGGTCCGGGGCAACCGGAGCAGCCGGCAGAAACCGTTTTCTCAACCCCTGGATATCAAATACGTCGCCGGGAAATGTCGGATTGACCTGAACGCCGGTCACCTTGATTTCCCTGACCAGGCGACCGTTTGCAGTGAAGGTGATCCTGCTCGGGTACCAGTTGTTGCTGAACAACTGCCAGTTCAGGTACTGGATTTCCAATACGGCCGGCTCGCCGGCGGCTGTTGCCGGGATGATCAGCCGGCGGATGGGCCGAAAGGTTTCCTTATCGACCCACACCTGCGAACGGGATTCGTCCGGATATTGCGCGCCGATGACAAACGCGATCCGGTCCTGGAAACGCCCCAGGCTGCTTTGGGCCGTATCGACACCCATCCAGTTGAGTTTATGCTGCAGAATTTCACGGGAATGATACAACAGGATATCTTTGTAGCGGTCAAATTCATCTTCGGGTTCATGGACGATTCTGCCGTCGATTGCGGTAAGGACGCCTTGTTTCGTTACGACATGAACCCGCCGGCCGGTCGGCGCCTGCAAATCCGACCGGAAGCTCTCCGGAAAGACGTACCGGAGGGTTTCTCTGGATTCAACGCCGTCGGCCGGGGAGTCGGCGGAAAACACGGTCTGCTTTTGCGAAACCAGCAGCCGCCTGGCTTTGCCGTATTTGGAAATCATCAGCTCAAGGACATGCGGTCCGCTCAATACGTAAGCGTGGGCCGGGCCGCTCAACGAAACCGCCCCGCCCGTTATCCAGGCCGCCAGGATTCCGATGATTGCCGGAAGGATTCCCATATGTTCCTTCAGCCGGCGGCGTCTCATGCCGGTGCGAAAATATCGTTGGAAAAAAGGGCGCTTTGACCCAGCTCGGCCTCGATCCGGATGAGCTGATTGTACTTGGAAATGCGGTCGGAGCGCGACAGGGACCCGGTTTTGATCTGACCTCCGTTTATCCCCACCGCCAGGTCGGAAATAAAGGTGTCTTCGGTTTCACCGGATCGATGGGAAATGACGGTGGTATAGCCGACGCTCTTGGCCATCTCGATGGCGTCAAGGGTTTCCGTCACCGTCCCGATCTGGTTGAGCTTGATCAGGATCGAGTTGCCGATTCCTTCTTCGATGCCCTTGGCAAATATCTTCGGATTGGTTACAAAAATATCGTCGCCGACGATTTGAACCGTTCCCCCCAGGCGGTCGGTCAGCAGTTCCCAGCCCTTCCAGTCCCCTTCGGCCAGGCCGTCCTCGATGGATACGATCGGATACCTGTCCACCAGATCTTCATAGTAACGGATTATCTCCTCCGATGAAAGGACCTTATTTTCGGATTTCAGATCGTATTTCCCCTTGGCATAAAACTCGCTGGCGGCCGCATCCAGAGCGATGGCGATATCCCTGCCGGGTTTAAAACCGGCGGACTTGACGGCGCTGATGATGAACTTGATGGCCTCTTCATTCGATTTCAGGTCCGGCGCAAAACCGCCTTCATCCCCCACGGCCGTGTTCAGACCCTTTCCCTTTAAAATCTTTTTGAGGGCATGAAAGGTCTCGGCCCCCATTTCAACCGCCTGGGTTATGGATTTCGCCCCTACCGGAACGATCATGAATTCCTGAATATCCAGGTTGTTGGCGGCATGGGCCCCGCCGTTGACGATGTTCATCATCGGCATCGGCAGGCACCGGGCGTTGATCCCCCCCAGGTATCGGTACAGCGGCAGTCCGTAGGCGGCCGCCGCCGCCCGGGCCGCCGCCATGGACACCGCCAGAATAGCATTCGCCCCCAGCTTGGATTTGTTGGGGGTGCCGTCCAGTGCGATCATGAGTTTGTCCAGACCGATCTGGTCGGCGCTGTCCATCCCCAGGATTTCCGGGGTAATCTTTTCCAGAATGTTTTTAACTGCCGTCTGAACCCCTTTGCCCCCCAGCCGTTTGGAGCGTTTGTCGCGCAATTCCAGTGCTTCACGCGTTCCGGTGGATGCGCCCGAAGGGACCGCCGCTCTTCCCATGGCGCCGCAGAGCACAAAAACATCGGCTTCCACGGTGGGATTTCCCCTGGAGTCGTAAATCTCCCTTGCCTTTACATCGATGATTTCAGTCATGGTACCCTCCTGTGAGTGACACATTGAAAACATTGATAAAAAACGCTCGCAACCGGCTGGGCCATCAAGAATCTTGACAAATTTCGGATTCATGTTAGTTACTCCTCTTAAGCAATTATGTCAAGATGCAGCCGGACCGTTTTTGGATTAAATTCCCCATTAAAAGGGGGGGATTTTCAAAAGCTGCCTTAATTCAGCCATACGGCCTTTCAGGCGAAAGCGGATCGATCGGTTATGGAAAAGCAGGAAACAGATTTATACACCAGCGCGCATCTGGTGGTCGCAGCCATCCGCATTATTGAACACCGCAACGCTTCCCCCGCCTCCTTCGAAGAACTCTGCCAGATTTTGTCATATTCTCTGGAACAGGGGCATTACATCTGTCGCAAGCTCGTGGAAATGGAAATCATCGGCATGGTCGAGGGGGCCTATGGGACCAAGCTGTACATCCGGGATCATCTGAAACTGGAAGAAATCCCGAGGGGCCCGGTCGAGAGCAAAATCGAAAAAGAACTGCAGAAGTTTCAAACCGAACGGAAGCAGTTTTCCCGGAAAATCGAATCCATCAAGTCCGAACAGGCCAAAAAGAAGCAGGACCTGTTCGCCGAAATCGAGCAGAAGCTGAAAAAAAAGTTAAAACCCGACACTGAATAAAATGTCTGGTTCCATAGCTTCTGGATTTCCTTGGGGAAGTTCAGTCTAATCTCCGGCAGGAGTCGACCATGACCGTTTAGCTGGAACATCAAACCCCGTTCTTCATTTTCCTGAAGAACGGGGTTTATTGTTTTCCGGGTAAATGTTTCCCCTCTGAAAAACTTCAAGTCGCGAACCCGCCGAACAATTGAAACAAAGACCCAAAGCAGAAGCAAGTGAGATCGTGACATTTTGTCACGACCTCAAATTGGCAGCCGCAGATGGGGGAAAATATAAAACCGACTGCGCCAATACCGAAGGTATCTTCAGCATCTTCCAATCCATCCCCTCTCCCAAGGCCGAGCCGGTTCAAGCGCTGGCTGGCGAAAGTCGGTTATGAGCGGGTGCAGGAAATCGAAGACCCGGAGCTTGCCACAAAACGTACAAGGGCGATCTATAAAGCCAAGGGCTATTCCGACTATCGTGAATATTCAAGGCTTGATTTTTCATTCATACTTTAAGATAGTGATCTGACAATCAGGCTTTTGGTACAAATCTCATATACCGCCGGCAGGGAAAAATGGTCCGGTCGGAAAGGACTGAAAATTCAGGATTTCAATTTAAACTTATTTAATCGATAGATTTGGGTCCATTTAATTCTGAACTTTTCCCGGTAAGTTCAGAGCAGGCTCCGCCAGGAGAACATTGTGACCAGTCGACAGAATCATAAAACCCCATTCTTCATCAATCTGAAGAATGGGGTTTTGCATTTTCCTCCCTTTTTTAAAGGAAGACCGGGTGGGATTTGCTTAGGGCTTGCGCAAAAATTAATTCACATTTTTCACTGGAGCAATTGAGTAGTTCCAGTTGGGCCGTTGTGTGTAATGCTTTAAGTTAACTTCTTTCATCTGGTTATCGCAAATACGGATCCCCCTTTG
>Ga0209164_1000938_pt1 | contig 46765 bp, 29 predicted proteins | sample MTBNYHSulfiMetaG_FD_187458 | JGI IMG/M metagenome (GOLD analysis project Ga0209164, IMG submission 187458) | Enrichment culture microbial communities from rom New York Harbor, USA that are MTBE-degrading - MTBE-NYH (New York Harbor Sulfidogenic)... | ecosystem: Environmental > Aquatic > Marine >... | reverse complement strand
TTGGCAAAAAGTTCATGAGAATCGTCCAGCAGGTCATAAGATCATGTAATATCAGAAAGAAAGACATTCAGTTTGATCTTGACCCGCTCTCGGAATACTTCTCACTTGGGTTTTGTGGATAACCGCGAATTATAATTCAGGTTGAGACTTTGGGAATTGCTCTCATACTCCTCCTCGGTAGGCACATCGAAGTCCACGTTTTCGGCATCGTCCTGGTCGAAGTCACTAATATCCGAGCCGGCGGGCAAACCATAGCCCTCGGTCCAATCATCGTTGGTATAATCGTTGGAAACCGTAAACCGGGCACTCAAGCGGTCCGTGGGTTTGAAAAGCAGATAACCGCTGATGCGCCGGTCCTTCGCCTTGTTGGCGTCCTCGTCCATGCCGGGGTGATCGTTTTCGATCCAACCGTCGTTTTGCATATACTGGCCGTTGAGACCCGCATACAGGGTGTCCTTCAGCAGGCCGCCGCTGACGTTGAAAACCCCCTCCATGCGGTTGAAGCTGCCGTACTCTGCTCCGACCTTGCCGTGCCATTCATTTTCGGGGTCCTGGGTCACGATATTGATGACCCCGCCGATGGCGTCCTTGCCGTAAAGCGTGCCCTGGGGGCCTCGCAGCACCTCGATGCCTTCCACGTTGGCCAGGAGGCGTCGAATCCATAGCGGTCGCTTAGGGGCACGCCGTCAATGTAGATGACCACCGGATTGTTGCTGGTGAACATAGAGGTGTTGAGCCCCCTGAAATTCACGGCATTTCCATGGTCGGGCGAAAGGGCCATGTTGGGGATCTCGTTGATAACGTCGGCGGCGTTCTTGATGCCCTTCTCTTCCAGGACATATTCGTCGATGACCGTGATGCCCTGGGGAACATCCTTGATATTTTCCTCCATCTTGTTGGCGGTGGCGGTAATGCTATCCAACTTCACTGATTTATCATTTTCAGCATCCGCGCACCATGACGTGCGTGGCAGCACAGGCAAGACACAGATCATCCAGCAAATCAGCAACTCCATTTTTTTCCGTTTCAGCTTCATCTTCTTCTCCTCGTTAACCATTTTCCCGGTATCACTGTGCTCGGCCCGACCCAAGGAACCAAACATTGCAGGTTGGGTTGAGGTATGAAACCCAACAATTCTAAAACTTCCACCCCTTTACCCGCTGCTGCTCATCCCAAAGGGATTTGTATAAGCCCTTGCGTGACATCAACTCCGCGTGGGTGCCTTCGTCCATGACCGATCCCTTGTCGATGACCAGGATCTTGTCGGCCCGGCTGATGGTGTTGAGCCGATGGGCGATCACCACCACGGTCTTGTTCTTCACCAGTTCGTCGATGGCCGCCTGGATATGAAGCTCGTTTTCCGGATCGAGGGCCGCGGTGGCCTCGTCGAGCAGGACAATGGGAGCGTCTTTGAGCAAGGCGCGGGCGATGGACAGGCGCTGCTTTTCCCCACTCGACAGGGTACTGCCGCCCTCCCCCACCATGGTGTCGTATCCATCGGGCAAGGCAATGATGAACTCATGACAGCGGGCTGTTTTGGCGACGGCAATGATCTGCTCCAGGGTCGCCTCGGGCCGGCCAATGCGGATGTTGTTGAAGATGGTGTCGTTGAACAGGTAGACATCCTGAAACACCATGGAGATATTGGATAGGAGATGATCGGTGGTGTAGGCCTTGATGTTTTGACCGCCGATGCGGATCTCGCCTGAATCCACGTCCCAGAACCGGGCGATCAGCCGCGTAAGGGTGGTCTTGCCCGAACCGGAAGGCCCCACCAGCGCGGTCAGGGCGTTTTCCGGAATCTGAAGGTTGATTTTCTTCAATACCTGTGTGTCGTGATAGCTGAAAGAAACATTCCTGAACTCGATACCATGGCCGGCGATCGTTGCATTCAGGCTGCCCTCCGGCAACGGATCGGTCTTACGCAGGGCCTCCACCCGATCCACGCTGAGTTTGAAGTAATTAATTTCGGCCATAAAAATCAGGGAATGCAGGAGCGGTTCGTAAATTCTCGATCCCAAAATGAGAAACATGATATAAACGGGAAGGGCCACCTCACCAGCCACCAGCAGGGTGAACCCCAAAAGAATGATCAGCGTGAAGCCACCATTCAAAATAAAAGATGAAAACAGGACGGTCGGTCCCGCGCCGGCTTCCAACCGTATGCTTTGCACCTTCAAACGATGAAAGGCCTTCTCCAAGCGGTCGAATTTCGTCCCCCCCAGGTTGAAAGCCTTGATCAGGCGGATGCCCTGGATGTATTCGATCATGCGCGAGGCCGAGTCCACCTTGTATTTCTGATGCTTGATGCCGAAATGGTTGATGATCTTGAAGGAGACCCATGCCGCCGGCCACGCCAGGGGAATGACCAGGGCCGCGGCCAGGGCCAATTTCCAGCTGATAAATGCCAAGCACGTCAGCAGCACCATCGGTGCGGCAAGCGCCCCACACATCTGCGGGAGCTGGTGGGACAGAATCTGCTCGATGTTGGCATAATCGGATACGATATAGGCGCCGATGTCACCCGGGTCCCGGGTGTTGTAGAATCCCATGGAGAGCTTTCTCAAATGCTCGGCAATTCCCAGCCGACCGTCGGCACAGATCTCGTAGCTGTCCTTGTAAGCCGCGAAATAGGCCTTGCGGCTGATCACGAAGAGCAGAATCAGCGAGATGAGCAATGCCCCGCACCAATACAGGGTATGCTTTACATCCAGCGGGGTACCGGGGGCCTGCAGGGGCTTGAAAAGCTCCCATACGACCAGGAGCAATATTCCATAAGGTGCACCGCGGAAAAAATATTCAAGGATCGTCCAGCCGATGAGCGGCTTCAGTCGTTCCGGACGGCCCATGGTGGCGGCGTTCATCACGGCCTGGTAGTTCATGTTATACTCTCCTCCTCATCTCTTGCATCGATATCGGGATCGCGATCGGGATCTATTGCAAGCGCTGCGATTAGCAATTGACTGTTGGCTGTTGGCATACAAAAAAGTGGTATTGATGAGATAACCGTGTCTTAAGTTACAAGTGCGCTAAAATGCCTAAAATTAATGTTTTCTACCGATTCTACCTTGCGGCGGTATAGGCATTGATAACTGTCAATGTTTTCAATTTTCGCGGGCATGGCCCGCTCCCACGGTTTCTCATGGTGCACCCCTTCTCCCTGTCACCCCTTCCCCCGGTCTCACCCTCATCGAAAACCGCCCGCCTCGGCAACCCATGCTTCCGGTTCTTCATTGGGCACAATCTCTTTTCGCGAGGTAAGCACCCACTCCCGGGATTGGGTGTAGGTCCTCCACATGCGGCTGTAAATTCCGTTTTGAGCCACCAACTCGGCATGCCGGCCCTGTTCGGCGATGATCCCGGCATCGACGACCAGGATCTGGTCGGCATTGGTGATGGTGGACAAGCGATGGGCGATGACCAGCACGGTCTTGCCTTTGATGAGACGCGAGAAAGCCGCCAGAATCTTGCCCTCGTTCTCGGGGTCCGCGTAGGCGGTGGCTTCGTCAAGGACCACGATGGGCGCATCCTTCAAAATTGCCCGGGCCAGGGCGATGCGCTGCTGCTCGCCGCCGGAAAGATAAGTACCGCCTTCACCCACCAGGGTCTGGTAGCCGTTTTCCAGGGAATCGATGAATCCGTGGCACTGGGCCGCCTTGGCGGCCGCCACCACCTTCTCGAACGTCGCCGTGGTGTTGCCCATGCGAATATTCTCCTCGATGGTATCGAAGAACAGCAGGTTGTCCTGGAAGACAAAGGCGACATGATCCATCAAATCGCTGGTGCGGATATTTTTGATGGGGGCACCGCCGATGCGGATCTCTCCGGCGCCTACATCCCAGAAACGCGCGGTGAGCATGCCGATGGTGCTTTTTCCCGCTCCCGAAGGCCCCACCAGCGCGGTGACGCTGCCCGCCTCGGCAACGAACGATACGTTTTTCATCACCGGCTTTTCATCATAGGCAAAGGCGACATCTCGGAACTCCACCGACGCGCATTCCGGCCGTAGGAGAGTCACCGGCTCGGTGATTTCCGGTTTATCCAGGATATCGTCGATCAGGCTGACGCCGAGGGTGTTCTGGTTGAGATAACCGCTCATGTAAAGCAGCTTCAAAAGCGGGAAAAACATGCCGCCGCCCAAGATGAGGAACAGAAACACGGTCGGAAGGTAATCGGCATAGGATGGCGCTTTCAGGAGCAAGACAACCGCCACGGGCGTGATCAACAGGATCGTCGATGACAACATGGTGAGAAATCCCGTGTAAATCAGGGCGAATTTCTTGGTAATCAACACGCAGAAATTTTTGAAATCCTCGATATCTCGTTTCAGACGCGCGAAATTGTCCATGGAACGGCTGAACACCTTGACCACCTGGATGCCACGCACATACTCGACGATACTGGCGTTCATGCGGCCCAACGCGGCGTGATAATCGGCATACTGCCTTTTTTGTTTGGGCCGCATCATCATCGACGCCTGGATGGCGATGGCGAAAAGAAACACGACCATGACGACCAGGGCCAAGCGCCAGTCCATATAGAAAAGATAGCCTATCATCAGCAACGGGAAGACAATCGCCGCAGTCACGTCCGGAATATGGTGGGCCACGAACAGCTCGATGCGCTCGACATCCTCGGACATCACCTTCTTGATTTCCCCGGATGCCCGTTTGGTGAAATACCCCAGGGGCAACCGTGCCAGCTTGCGCGCAATGGCCACACGTAGTTCATACAGGATGTTGAAGGCGGCGATGTGGGAAAGCATGGACGATGAATAGATCAGGATGCCGAAGATGAGGCTCGCCCACAGGCTGATGAATCCCCAGCGCCAGATCAGCTCCTTGTTTAATAGATGCAAATTCAAGGCATTGGCGGCCAGTTCCTCCAGAATGATGTATACCGCTATGTATGGAACGAACTGGGCGATGGACCCGGCAACCGCCAGGATCATCGAGGCAATCAACCACCATTTTTTGGTACCCGCGATCTCGATCAGCCGCGGGATGCCTGTTTTACGTTTTTTTCGTTTGACGAGGATATCCATCTTTTTCCTTTCACTTGACCGTAAAGGTCAGACTGGCGCTGTGATAGACCTGCTCGGCCTTGCCGTACAGATCCTTCAGGGGGCCGTCTTCGGTCACGTCGTCCTTGTGATTGACGCCGATCATCCACTGGCCCGAACTCTGCACGCGGAACTGGGCCTTGCCGTCCACGATGTAGGACATCAGGGAAAACCCGTCACTCTGGCCAAAGCTGCTGCTGTGGGCGCTGATGTACTCGATGCTCTTGGCCGTGGCGGTCAGCGACCTGCCTTCGAACAGGACATCCACCTCAACCAGGTCACCCACATGCAAGTCGCTCAAATCGGTGCGCGGGATGATCTCCAGGCCGTGTCCCAGGGGTTTTGGATTCGTCCATTTCCCAACGGTCAGGTAGGATTTGGCGAAGGCCTGGTACTTGACGGCCATGAGCACCTTCTGGATGTCATTGAGTTCATTTTTTGGCTTCAGTTGCATCCGTGTCTTGCCGCTCTTGTCGATGTACTGGGTGAAAAAAGACGGTCTGGAAACGGCGCTAAGCTGGTAAACGCCCTCGGCGCGGTCTTTCTTCATGGCGATTTTCTGGGTCCCCAGGTCGGCGGCGAACAGATCGAAATTGCCGGTTTCCAATTCCGGCTGGCTGAGCTTGAATTCCGGTTTGATCAAATCGGTCTTCTTCAGTTTAGGGTCAAGCATTTCGAAACGTTCAATGGCGATACGGCCGTTGGACGAGGTGAGAATATCGTCCATGGGCAGCGCGTGCCCCCAGCCCAGGGAGATCATTGCGTGGTAGGAATTGTGGGCGCGGGATTCGAAGCTGTTGATCCAGACCGAATGGGCATGGGCCATGGGTGCGGTGAGCAGCAGGGCGATGAACGGGACGATAACCTTTTTTTTCATTGTCTTTTCCTTCCTTTTAGATTTTTAGGTATTTTGAGATGTCTTCGTTTCCTATTCGTTGTCGTGATCGTGGTCGTTGTCGCAATCGGAAAAGGTTGAATCATACACGAAGCTCATTATTGGCTGCTTGAATAACCATTCCGCTTTTCATCGCCGGCAACCTACAGAAGAAAACGGATTTCAGGACGATTACGAATACGATTACGACAACGATAACGATAACGAGGCTGGCAATAAGGTTTGCGAAAGCGCCGATATCGTTTAAATTGGCCGTTTCTGGACGGGCAACCGTTCGTGTCTGCCCGGAAATAGAAACCGTCTTCGTAGTCCGCGTCCTACGTTTCATCGAAGAATGATAGAATTTTCTATTTGAACGCTGATGACATACCATCAAAAGAAAGAAACCGCTGTCTTTCGGAGAACGATTGTTGTCGGAAAACGAAAAAGGGGGGTGGTGGAAGGTTTGGGGTCAGCGAGACATCAGCCCAGGCCACCGGCACAGCTGCTGGGAGAGGCTCCGAACTGTTTCTTAAAAGCCTGGGAAAAATGGCTGAGGCTTTCATAACCCACGGCGTAGGCGGTCTCGGTGACATTGAGGCCGTTGTCGAGCATTTCCTTGGCCCGGTTGAGCCTTTCGTTGCGCAAATACTCAAAGACCGTCAAACCGTAAACCTGTCGGAAGCAACGGTTCAATTTGGGATGCGACATGCCGGCCTCGCGAGCAAGCTGGCTAAGCCCCGGCGGGTTTTCCATGTTGCTGACCAATAAATCCCTGACCTGCTCGGTACGTTTTCTATCGCTTGGATGCAGCCGAAAACCACTGATTTCGAACAGCGACCGGGCTTCGGACATCTGGTGGAATTGATGGGCAATCAGTTCAAGGGCGCGGCTCTCGAAGAAGAGCTTGCGGGTCATTCCACCAAAGGGGCAATTGAGCAAATGCTTCAAGGCCGAACGCATGGCCGGGGTAATCGCATGGAGCTGAAAAAACAGGTCGTTCCGCTTCCCCTCCAGGATGCCCCGCAGCACCGGATGAACCGCTTTCAGGTCGGCTTCGAAATAGGAACGGAGACGTTCCGGTGAGATAACGATCCCCACCTGACGCTGGGGGACACCCATGCTCATGCAGCTGGTTCCATTCGGATCCGGGCAGTAAAAAACGCCCTGCTTCCCGGATGAAATTTCAATCGATTCCTCCCTGTCGCCGTATTTTGCCATGGATTTGCCTGACAGGCAGAAACTGAAGGAAAAGGCGGCGGGGTGATCCGCCATGGTAAAATGGATATTTTCGCGAAACAGGCAATCACTGGTCCAGATATCGAAACCCGGCCGGATCGCGGTTCGGGCAAACCACAGGTTGCCGAAATCCCCGGATCCTTTCCAGCAATATTCAAAATACTCCGGGTCGTCTCGCCTGATGTCCAAGGCTGCCGGCGAATAAAACCCTTCCCGGGGGGTATAGCGAAAATGATCGTACATGGCCATTTGGACAATCCGATCCGGTCTCAATACGACCCTGAAGGCGGGCATTCAACCCGATCAAAAAAAAGGTGCTTGCGCTACCGCTGCCCGCAGTCCACAATCACCTTCACTTCGCGCGCACCGCAAGGCGGCCGCGTGCCGTAAGCATTCTCTAAAATAATTAGATTTGTCTACTTAATAATCCCTTACTGGTTTGTCAATCTTTTTATTTTCAGTCGAAAAACAAAAAGCGCAACCTGCCGTATAATAGCAAGTTGCGCCTTCACTAATGAATTGGAATCTTGTTGTGGTATCGAATTCTCAATATACCGGCGCGGCCGGCATGGCGTCACTCCCCGACCACCACCGCGCCAGTGTACCGTCGCGCGGGCCGCAAGGGCAGAAATGTCCACCGTTCATTTTTTCCAGCGCCTTCGTCCAGGCTGAGAAAACATTGTCCGCTCCCATTGCCCATGGGAATGGCAAAGGAATCGAGGGGGCGGTTCAGCCCTTCCCCTGTTGCCTTGACAAAGGCCTCCTTTTTGGTCCAGCAGTCAAAAAAGGCTGTTTGACGCGCTTGTAGAGGAAAGCCACGCAACGCCTCCCTCTCATTTGGATGAAAATAGGCATTCACGATTTCCTCGAAATCCGGCAAGGGCCGAACATACTCCACATCGACGCCGATACGCTGGTAAGAGGAGAATGCAAAAACCGTCAGCTCGTGGGAATGGGAAATATTGAAGGAAAAAGAGGGCGCCCTTTGATTTCCATGCAGTTCAGGTTTGCCAAAGGGACCGCCACGGAATCGAATCCGATGGGCGGGAATGTTCATGTAGCTGCTGATTAGCATTCTCAACAGTCCATGGGCCACGACATAGCGGAGCTTGTCCCATTCAAAATGAAATCGCCTTGCCCGATCGATCTCAATGCTTGAAAGAAGATCTTGCAACTCTTCTATGCTGGACAGCCAGTCGATTGTGAATGCCTGCCATAGATGCACCTTGCCATCGGGTAGTAAAATGGGAGCGGCTGAATCAAGCCCTTTACAATCAAATGTCTCGATCATGAGAATCGCCTTATCGGTTCAGCGATCCGGTTTTCGCGTCCCGGCAACTGAACCGCGCAGACCTCCACCTCCCCCGGCAGTCCGGCGGGCCACAATCGAAACGCCGGCGCCCCACCGCCGGCGTACGGGAAGCAGAAGAGACGTAATGTTGTCTCCGGTTCTTGTTGATGACGCACCAGCCAGGGCGTGGAATTTATGCTCGTTTTCATGGTTTGCTTGGAGGTAAAATTAGGCTGCCTTGATGTTCTTAAAAACCTGCTTGAGAATGTTTGCCTTATCGGTTTTTCCCCAAGGGAAACAGTTGCGTCCGAAATGGCCGTACGCCGCGGTTTGCGCGTAGCTCCATCCTTGGGGGTTGAGTAGCTTAAGTTGTTCGATAATGGCCGCCGGGCGGAAGTCGAATAAAGCGCGGTCCTCCAAAATACCCTGGATGCCATTCTCATCCACGCGGCCGGTCCCATAGGTATCGACGTTGATGGATTGCGGTTTGGCCACGCCGATGGCATAGGCGACTTGAATTTCACATTCGTCCGCCAGACCGGTGGCGACAATATTCTTTATTGAATCCGGCCATGTTTTCACAGGCCACTCGGCTGTGGAGGTCTTTTGACAGGCACGCATCCAGAATCGCATCGGATATCTGGTCGCAAAGTTTATCCGGATGGCCTTTACCAACCGATTCCGAAGTAAATACATATGCGGCTTTAATTTTACTCATTAGCAATCCTTATGACTTAAATTTGAAACGCTCAGTTTGGGATCATATATGGCGTCAGGGTGTCCGAAAGCGACCGCAAAAGGACATCCCGATTGGAATGTAAAAAGAAATGATCCCCTTCAATCATCTCTAACGTGAATATTTTGCTGGTATACCTGGCCCATGGATCGAGGACATCCGTAGCCGCCTCCTTATCCATGGTTCCGCCAAGCGCCGCAATCGGAATATCCAAAGGGGGTTCGACACGGTGCTGGTACGTCTCTTCCAGCGCTAAATCAGCGCGCAGGATGGGGATGTATATCTGCATGAGTTCTTTACTTTGCAAAACGGCTTCGGAGGTTCCTGAAAACCGTCTCAATTCCCTTAAAAAATCTGTTTCCGGTAATTGGTGAAGGGGCCTGGATTCGGGGATATGGGGCGCTCGGCTGCCCGAGACAAACAGGTGGCAGGGCAAGGGGGCTGACCGACGACGCAGCTCACGGCTCAACTCGAAGGCCACCAAGGCTCCGGTACTATGGCCGAAAAAAGCGAAAGGCGGATCACAATAGGCAATCAGCGCGTCGCATACCATCGGCACCAATTTATCGATGGCGTTTATCAATGGCTCAGCGATCCGGTTTTCGCGTCCCGGCAGTTGAACCGCGCAGACCTCCACCTCCCCCGGCAGTCCGGCGGGCCACAATCGAAACGTCGACGCCCCGCCGCCGGCGTATGTGAAGCAAAAGAGACGCAATTTCGTCTCAGGTTTTTGTTGATGACGCACCAGCCAGGGCGTTGAATTTATGTTCGTTTTCATGGTCCATTTTACTCCGATATTCGCTCCCAAATGGCCCCCACGGGGCTGTCAAAAACCAGGATTCCGCAATTCAGCAATCCGGCACGAAGATCGTCGGCCGCTTGCCAGTCGCCTTTTTGTCGCGCCAGCTCACGCTTCTTGATTATAGCTTTGGTGTGGACGTTCAGAGCCTCTTCCGCTGGATCGAGCACCCCCAACACCGCGTTGATGCGCCCCAAAACCGCGCGCAAACCGTCGAGGCCGGAAGCATTCAACTTTCCAATGTCAACCAGCGGGTTCATTTTCTTGATGAAGCCAAACAACTCGGCCAGGGCCGCGGAAACGTTCAGGTCGTCATCCATGGCCGCATTAAACCGATCTTCCAGCGCGTTAATCAGGGAATCGACGGGCACCTTGACGCTTGGCCGGCAACGCCGCACTTTTTTAACAAATGTGTCCAGACGATTCACTGACTGTTATTTTAAGAGGTGCATGTATTTTCGAGACGCACGCTCTTTGCGTTTCTCTGAAATTACTGTCAGTCACCGGGACAAGGCGGCAAGAAGGCTTTAGCCGAAAATCTCTTCGTATTTTTGTTCAATCGCTTGAATTTCACGGTCAGTTAGTTTTGCAAATTCCATTTTTTGTCCGCGTTTTGAAAGCTTACCGTTATTTTGAGACAAGAAACGAATGAGCAAGTCAACAAGGTTATCAGGCATATCAATGTAGTTTTTAATGAATTCATTGAGTAAGTCATATCTTTTTAAATATTCGACCTCATCAGGAAGCGTTTTATTTACAGTTTCCTCAACGCATTCAAAGAAAAACTCAGCCTGTTTTGTTGCATCAAAATATCGATATAGATCAATGGTCTCGTTTAAAACCTCAACATTATTATTCTCTGTTGGTCGCCATTCAATCAGATCAAGACGCGGTTTTGAGAAATGCTCAAGTATTTTACGGTATTTATCTATACGTTCCAAAATGACAGCGGATACAGGGAATATTAATCCTTTTGGGACAAAGTCTTTTTCAGCCAGAACATGGTGAAATAAATAACGGTGAATCCGGCCATTTCCATCTTCGAATGGATGAATAAATACAAAACCAAAAGCGATAAGTGTCGCCATTAGAATAGCATTAAAATCATCTTTACAAAGAAGCTCGTATGCTTCGATTAAGCCACTCATAAGCGCTTTTAAATCATCCGGCCTGGCAGAAATATGATCAGGCATAGGCATGCCTGAACTGCGGTCATGTTCTCCAACAAAACAACCTTCCAAGCGTAGACCTGCTTCGATAAAGCGATTATCTGCGATAACAATTCTTTGCAGATATTCCAATTCACGAATGCTGAGTTTACGCTGCCCGGCTTCGCCGATTATTCTTCCCCATCGTTCGATCCGGCTGTGAGGCGGGGTTTCTCCTTCAATCGTGTAAGATGCTTTGGAATCCTTAAGCAGCAAAAAAGCGGCAGCGCGGCTCAGTAGATCGGGATGTGTTTGGCCGATATTTCTTATGGCTGTTTCGGATAGCTTCTTGCCTATATATCGCTCAAGTTTTTTTGTTTTTCGGATCAAAGGGCAAAAATCGCGCGTTCCCGGCAAGTTGTTGCGAACCCGATGGCGTTTAGACGGATATGATTTCCCTTCATATTGTAGCTTGCTGTTAACGAGAGGAACAAAATTTCCTGCCCTCGCATCTTCAAGATCAAGGTGCTGCCCACGTAGCCATTCCCACAAAAACCATAATTTGCGGCTATACATTCCGGTTGGCTCTGAGCGGATGATTTTCTCAATATCTCTGGCTTCAATATCTTGAAACAATGCATTGAGGACCGCCAGATCAATGCCCTCATACTTAAGCGCAAAGGTTAAATGCCCATATAGTGTGTCTTCGGGCCTATGACGAGGTGTAAAGATATGCCAGCGCTCATAATCGTATTTTTTATGTTTCGTGCCAATGGCACAGAGATGGTCCGGCAGCGGAACTTTCAGATCATGAGCCTGAATTAGCGCGGAATATCCAGCCAAACGGGCTCCGCTTTCCAAGGCCGGGAAGCCGTGAAAAACAGTTACATCCTGTGAAAATTGATTATAGATCGCCATATTTATGAATTACCATTTTAATTGTGTAACCAATTATGGCATGAAAACGATTATTGTATATGAATATTGGTTATATATATCAAATTTCATGAAATATAAATATTCCGAAAGGCTTTCCTCGTATGTGAATTGACCTCGCCCCTGATGATGGTGCTATTTTCAGAGTTACTTCAAGGAAACAGATGGGTACTCAGGTATTTTTCGCCGCGGTCGGGGAAGATGGTCACGATGGTGCCGCTGCCGCCGTCTATTCTTTCCGAAATTTTAAGGGCCGCCAACATAGCCGCGCCGCTGCTCATGCCCGCAAAGATGGCTTCCTCCCGGGCGATTTGCCGGGTCATCTCAAAGGCAGCCTCGGTTTCGATGATGATGATTTCGTCCAGCAGGCTTTCGTCGTATATGGCCGGCACAATCGCTTCGGCCATGTTTTTCAACCCCTGGATATAATGCCCTTTTTCCGGCTCGGCACTGATCACTTTAATGGCGGGATTGAATTTCTTCAGAGCCGAGCCCACGCCCATCAGGGTGCCGGAGGTGCCCAGAGCGGAAACAAAGTAATCGATCCGGCCGCCTGTCTGGGTCCAGATCTCCATGGCCGTGGTCTCATAATGGGCGATTTTGTTGTATTTGTTGCTGAACTGATCCGGACAGAAATATTGGTCGGGTTTTTCGGCGACCAGTTCGCGCACTTTCACAATGGCGCCGTCTGTTCCCTTTTCCGCATCCGTGAGGATGATTTTGGCGCCGAAGGCCTCGATGATCTTGCGCCGCTCGATGGACACCGAGGAACTCATGACGATTTCCACGGGATACCTTTTAACGCATCCGATCATCGCCAGGGCGATGCCGGTGTTTCCCGAGGTCGCCTCGATAATCGTTTTGCCCGGCGTCAGTTGGCCTTGTCTTTCGGCCTCTTCGATCATCTTCAACGCGATGCGGTCCTTGATGCTGCCGCCCGGATTGATCCCTTCCAGCTTGGCATAAAGCTTTATTGCAGGGTTTTTGATCAGATTGTTGATCCGCACCATGGGGGTATTGCCTATTGTTTTCAATATGGTTCGGCAAGTCATGGCGATGGGTTCTCTTTCTGGGTTGTGATACTGGGTGTGAGAGTGAAATTTATTCAGGTGACCTATGTCTGCGGTAACGGCTTTGGCACTGCCACACCGAACCGGAGATCAGCAATATGGCCGCAGTGGAACTTTATGAACGGCCTCTTCAAGGTAGCAGCCCTCGAATGGCCAGGCAGATGCCATTATGAAATTTTCCAACCGCTGGTCTCCATTTGTAAATTCCATAATTTCGTGTAAACGCCTTTCTTTGAAAGTAATTCCGCATGCCTTCCTTGTTCGATTATTCGTCCCTGATCGAGAACAATGATATTGTCTGCATTCATCACGGTTTTCAAACGATGCGCAATCATTATGACAGTCCGTCCCTTCACAAGGCTGCCTATTGCTTTTTGCATTTCCAGTTCATTTTCCGGATCAAGGGATGAGGTTGCTTCGTCCAGAAGAACGACGGGAGCATTTTTCAATATGGCCCGGGCAATAGAGATCCGTTGTTTTTCACCCCCGGAAAGCGTTGAACCGCCTTCTCCGACCATGGTATTATAGCCGTCCGGAAGCTCCATGATGAAATCGTGGCACTGTGCCTGTCTGGCCGCATCTTCAATTTCATCCTGCGTCGCATTTTCCCGCCCGTAACGAATGTTATTGCCAATGGTGTCATTAAACAGATAGACATCCTGAAACACCACGGAAATCTTCTTCATCAGCTTCTCGGGATCCATTTCTGCTTCATTTTCACCTCCAAACAATACTTTTCCGTTTTGAGGATCGTAGAATCTGGAAATCAGGCGCAGGACGGTGGTTTTACCACTGCCCGAGGGACCGACGATGGCCGTCAGTGTCCCTTCGTTCATTTCAGCATTAACTTTTTCCAAAACCATATTCCGCCCATAACCAAAGCTGACATCGTTCAGACAAATACTGTGTGCGGCAGACGCATCTTTTGATCCTGTCATGACAGGCTGCTCCATAATGCGTTGAATACGTTCTCCCGCCAAAGCGTTATACTTCAGTTCACCGAGCTTAATTACCGCGACAGCCAGGGGGTCGAATATCCGTGTACCGGCAAGTAAAAATAAAGCAAATACAGGCACCGTTATTTCTCCGCCGAGGATAAGGTACACACCGGTAATTGTAATGAGTGCAAGTCCGGTTTTTAAAAAAGCAATAGCCACAAGAAAAAAGGGACCAAGCATACCTTCAACCCGGATACACTCTTTCTTAAAGCGATTGAATGCGCTTTCAAGCCTGGTAAAGTTTTCGCCTTGCAGGTTATAGGCTTTAATGATTTTCATACCGAATATGTATTCCTGCAGGCGGCCGGACACCTCGACCCGCGCCGCTGCATGGCTTTGCCCCAGTCTGCGGCCCAAACCCTTTGAGGCCCAGATAAGCAGTGCCGCAACGGGAAAACCGGCAAACATGGCGAGCGCCATTTTCCAGTCGATAAACGAAAGTCCGCAGAAAGCCATGATGGGGACGATAGCCCCTGCAACAACCTGAGGCAGGCAATGAGAAGTTGCTTCTTCGATCTGCAGAAAATCATTTGTCATTACACTGGCCGCTTCGCCCGGATCAAGGCTGGTCAAAAAGCCGAGAGGCAGCTTGCGGATATGCTCGGCCATCTTCACCCGGCCGTCGGTCGAGGAAGCGTAGGCACTGCGATAGCAGGCCCGGTAGGATAAGGTTTCGAATAGATAAACAACGGCCAAAAAGAAGATCATTCCACCGGCCGCCAACCATAGCGCCTTTAGCTGAAGGGTACCGGTTTCGCCGGAATAATAAATATAAATCATGCTCACAGCTATTGTTAAAAACCCAAATGGTGCTAAATTTGCGATATTGGCAAGCGTCGTCCATAATATCGGCTTTACCATCTTTTTAGGGTTGCCGGCAGTTATTTTTCTGATCATTTTCATCATTGCAAGGCCACCTCCATATTATCAGGAAGATCAAGCCTCCAATTCACCGCTTCGGTATGCACATCCCACATTCTTTTGTATAAGCCGTCATGGGAAAGCAGCTGTTCATGGATACCGCAGTCGACGATTTGGCCTTTCTCCAGCACAATGATCTGGTTTGCATTGCATATGGTTGTCAGACGGTGCGCAATAATAATTACCGTTTTATTCTTAATCAGCGCCCCCAATGCCAGTTGCATTTGATACTCGTTTTCCGGATCAGCATAAGCTGTCGCCTCATCCAGAACCAGTATAGGTGCGTTCTTAAGAATGGCCCTTGCCACGGAAATCCTTTGTTCCTCTCCACCTGAAAGGTATACGCCGCCTTCACCGATGAGCGTTTCATACCCTTTGGGCAGACGTTCTATAAATTCATGACATTGCGCCGCCTTTGCTGCGCCGATGACTTCGTCCCTGCCAGCTTCCGGTTTTCCAAGCAAAATATTGTTGAAGACCGTATCGGAAAACAAAAAAGAATCCTGAAACACAAAAGACATTATGTTCATCAGATTTGAACTTTCGATATCACGGATATCGACGCCGCCGATATGTATGCTTCCTTTTTGTATATCCCAAAAGCGTGGTATCAGTTGCGCGATTGTGGATTTTCCTGAGCCCGAAGGGCCGACCAATGCAGTAATTTCCCCCTGCGCGGCGACAAAATCAATGCCTTGAAGAACATTGTTTTTTCCGTCGTAGGAGAAGGACACATCATTAAAATGAATTTCATAGGAAGAAGGCGTTTTCCCCTTTCCCGGTTCGGACATTGGCTCTTCATCAAGAACCTTGTCAGCGCGGGACACACCTTCCATTATCATTTTCATGGAAGACGCCAGGTTATTCAGCTTGAATATCGGAGTCGAAATACCGGGGGCCAGCACGAGAAAAAACAGCAGGGTCAGAGCGAAAGCCACATTGTCTGGCTTTCCGCTCAAAACGAACAGTCCTACAGGCAGAATGAATGTTGCCAGCGACAGCATAAGCACTCTGAAAGTTACAAAACCCGACTGAAAGTTATCCGTGAACTCGACACAAAAATCACGGTATTTGACCATATCGTTATAGAACTTGCGGAAGGAATGGACGGTCTGTCCGAATATTTTGATGGAAGGCATACCTTTCAGGTACTGAACCGCAGAAGCGTTGATTTCCTCCTGCGCGTTAAAATACTTCACCATACTGGTTTTCGCCTTTTGGCCCATCATCATGGAAAACTGAGCGGCATATCCGGCAATGATAGGAACGAGGCAGACAATGGCAAGAAGCGGATCGAAATAAAACATGGCAACAGCCATCACTACAAACATGACCATAGAGCTTACCAGGTCAGGCAGATGGTGCGCGATAAAGCTTTCCAGCTTTTCCACATCCTGTTCGACAATGGTTTTTATCTTCCCTGCTGTATTTAGATTGAAAAAGCCAAGCGGCAATTTGCTGATGTGGTTCGACAGCCTGACGCGAACACCGTACATGATTCGGAAAGCGGCAACATGGGAACCCATAACGCCCACATACATAAGAATATACCCAAGCGCCATACTGATAAGACCGTAAACGGCCCATTTTATCATAAAATCGCCGTCTGCCGAGGCAATTTCGGAAGCATTTCTCAACAACTCAGCCATGATGTTGTACACTGAAATATATGGTACAAGCAGCAATAAAACGCTTAGCGTGGATATAATTCCGCTTAATACCAATAGAAATTTTTCCTCTCCGGCGATTTCCAACAGTCGCTTCAGACCCGGTTTTCTTTTCTTTTCCATACGTATGCCTCCCAATTTTTTCTGAAAGCTCTGGTGCAGGCGGGTTATGTTCCGTGGCTCCATCAGAAAATCATCAGATATACTACCGTTATCAATCCTGATGATTCTGCCGCAGATGGAAATCAAAAACTCATGGTCATGAGAAATAACAATAATGGCTTTCCCCTTTTCGGCAAGAGATCGAATCAGTCTGCTTACTCTGTACATGTTCCCAACGTCCAACCCGCATGTAGGTTCATCAAAACAAAGTATGTCCGCATCCTTCATATAGGCAACCGCTATGGATACCCTCTGTTTTTGCCCGCCTGAAAGCGAAAACGGATGACGTTCACGAAAATCTCCCAAACCCAAGAACCTCATTACATATTCCGCTTTTTCGTGCATTTTGGGGTTTTTCTCGTTCCCGAGAAGCAGCTCTTCTTCCACGCTTTCAGTAAACAGCTGATAATCGGCATCCTGCGCAACATAGTATGTTGACTTTCTGCGTTCCTTTGCACATGCCCTTTCTCCGTTTATTCGAAAAAGTCCTGTCTGTTCCTTGCTCAGGCCACATATTAGTTCAATCAAAGTGCTTTTGCCCGCACCATTATGCCCGACGACACCGAGAACTTCACCTTTGCGGACCGAGAAATGAATATCATCTAAAATATTTTCGTAATAGGGATAAGCAAAAGAGACTCCGGCCAGCTCCATCGCAACATTACCAGAAGACGGCTTTTTCGGGGTGCGCTGTATTGCCAAGTTTTCCGTAGAAATGCAGCGCAGACCAAGACGACGCGTCTTTTCATTGGTTAGGCTGACAAATTCCTTTTTGTCGAATATGCTGACGATCTCTCCATTTTCCATAAGCACGGCTTTGTCCACCAAATCTCTAAGAAAATGTATCCTGTGTTCAGAGATGATGATAGTGTAACATTTCTCCTTTAGTACTGTCAGTATCCTTTTCAGTTTTTCAGTTGCATTTTCATCTAAATTTGCCGACGGCTCATCCAGAACGAAAACATTTGGAGCAAATGCATAAACACTGGCAATAGCCACACATTGCTTTTCGCCGCTGGAAAGTGTGAAGATATCTTTCTCCGCGAGATTTTTTATCTGTAAATCGTTGACTGCCATATGAACTCTTTTTCTTAGTTCACCCCTTGGCATTCCAGCGTTTTCGCAGGAAAAAGCAATTTCTGAAGTTGTGTTCCGGGTAAAAAACTGGCTTCGTGGGTCCTGAAAAACGGAGCCGACGCTGTCTGAAATCTGATGAATTTTTAAATTTCTCAGGTTTTGTCCTTCAATCAGTACATCCCCCTCTAAATTACCTTCAAAAAAATTCGGAATAAGTCCGTTGATAATCCGAGTAACGGTTGTTTTTCCGCAGCCGCTTTTACCCGCCAAAAGAACAAATTCCCCTGTTTCTATTTGAAGGTTTACATTATGGAGTGCATAAGCTTTGGATGTGCTATAGCGAAAACGGATGTTTTTTAATTCAAGCAATTGGCTTTTTCTCTCCTAAACATAATCATACAAAAAGAACCCGACCAGAATTGTGCCTGTAAAAATAATAAGCCCGGCATAATCACGAAGATGCAAACCAACCTCACGGAGGGATGTTCTTGGCGTATCACGATCCAAACCTCTTGTAAGAGCGGAAGCTGCGAGATCATCTGCGATTTTTATGCTTCTGAGCAGCAAGGGGACAAGTGCATATTCAAGTGTATTAACGGGCACTTTCAGAAGGTTCTTCCATGTAATGCCCACGCCACGAAGTTTCATTGTGTTTTTTATATACCTAAACTCATATCTCACGGTGGGCACAAATCGAAAAGTTACCGCCAGTGGAATGGTGAATCCTTTTGGTATGTACATCTTCTGCATGGCTGTTATCAGTTCACTTGTCTCCGTATTATTGATTGCCCAGCCGGCAATCACATAAATCGGGAAAAGCCTGCCCGTCATGAATAAAAACATCCCTAACACAATTTGCAGTATTCCATTTGCTACATACCGTGTTATTATGGTCCCAAGACCAAGTACAAGCATGTAGAAAATGCCGTTCATGATGGCTTGCCTGTAATACCCGTCGATCAAAAGGATTCCCAGCACAACAATGAAGCACCATATCAAAACAAAGTTATCAGGAGCCATAAAGGTAAATATTCCTGTCGCAAGAACAAAAAGCAGCTTTGTCCGGGGATCATAATCCAGCGCGTTTCTTTTGCCTCTTTGCGCCATTACACGATTCCCGCTTTTTCAAAATGCTTTTTCAGTGTTGCCTTGCCTAAAAACGCTCCGATAATTGATGTTAGAACAACAGCGGCAAAAGACACAATAATTAACGGCCCGGCCAATGCCTCTAAAACCGCCTCAAAATATTCTGCTCTATCTGCGAATTGTGTAAGGTACATATCCTGCAAAAGGTACAACGTTGAAAAAGAAGCCACTACCCGGCTGGTCATAAAAACAGTAAACGCCAGAACCTTGTTTGAAAACTTTTCTCGGTTACCCTTACTCCAAATCAATTCATTTATAATGGCAACGATTGTGATAATAGCAGGAACCATCCAGTTGTTCATGAGCATAGGCAGTGCAAAAATCAGGCTGCTGACCAATACAACTCCTTTTTTCGGAACCTTGGTGTATAGCAGCATATAAAGAATCCCAAGCGGGATGGCGAGAACGGAATACATAAACAGCCATCCTACAGGAGTGATAGCCATTATTGTACCGACGCTTATAAACAATACTATCGCGACAGCACTTATTACGCCTATAGTTATAAAATCTCTTACATTGAGTTTTGTTTTATTCATTCTTTATTTACCCCCATAGACTTCCAGATAATCCTTTCGGGATCCATCTCATTGACTTAAGCCGTGCGGCTTGTTCGCCGATTTTTTTTATGCCGGAGTACTTGAAACAGCGGCGGCTTAATTCAATGGAGATGGATTATTTCATGCACACTTTTTTTCTTTACCCATCGATTTGTTAAACGCTCTTGTCTGGACAAGCAGGATGGGTGTTATCAGGTAGTCGGCCAGAAGGGCCGAGATCAGACCGATGCCGGTAATGAAGCCTACATTAAAATAAACATTGGCTGAGGATGTCATATAAACTGAAAAGTTGGCGGTGATTACCAGAGTGGTAAAAAGCAGAGGGGCTCCAATGACTTCGAACGTTCGTCGCAATCCGGTATGATAGGAGTCAGTACGTTCGAATTCGAGCATAGCGTGGTTGATAAAATGGATGGTGTCATCCACGGCAAGTCCCAGCAGCATCGGCAAAATGGTTATGGTCATTATGTCAAGAGGGATATCCGCACAGCCCATGAGCCCTCCTGCCACGAATGCGGGGATAATATTGGGAACCATGGCGATTAAGCCGGTACGGATGCTGCCAAAAACGATCATCATCATGATACCGATTACCACCAGGGCCGACAGAAAAGATACAATCAGACCGCTGGAGACCACATCCTGCATAACGGTATACTGGGCGATCGACCCGGCAATCGATACATCGGCATCGGCAAAAGCGGCTTGCGCATGGTCCGTCAGCCGAACCAGTTCCCTTTTCGCCTCCAAGGAATTATAAGTCTCCATCTCTACCTCGAGACGCAAACGCCTGCCGTCATGATCCATCCATTTTTCAGCCTCTTTTCCGCCCGCATCTTCATAGAGCAAAAGGATCTGCTCGATCATTTCCCGGTTTTTTGGGATGCGGTAGAATGTCGGATCGCCTGCGTTTAAGACTTGGTAAGCATCCTTGATAATCTCTAAAATGGACCGCGTCCGCTTGGTCAGCTTGTATGTCTCCGCTTCCCTGATCAGAGCTTCAAATTTTTCCAGGTTTTCGGGAGCCAAGGTCATGCGTTTTTCAGGTAAAGTCACCACCAAATTATAGGAATACATGGCTCCCACCGCGGGGAATGGCTTACATAGTCCACCCTTTTAATATAGGGTACGTCTAGACCCATGCTTTTAAGAAGGTCAAAGGAGACCGTGAGGTTGAAAAATCCGATGATCCCCACCATCACTATCAGCCCAAAGGCCGCCATAACGGATTTGGGGTGGTTCAAAACGCCAACGGCCAGGCGATCCATCAGGCCTTCCAGCCAATTGTTCATCTGGCGGGATATCCTGCCGGCCGCGCCCGGCGCTTTGTCTCCTCCGAAACTGAGGAAAGTGGGAATCATGACAAGGACCGACACTAAGATGACCAAGACAAGCAACGAAGTCGCCATGCCGACCCATCGAACCGGCCTTACATCCATGAAGTAAAACGACATCATGGCGGCGATGGTGGTCAGGGCGGTAAAGAGGATGGGCCAACCGGTTTCTTTGATCGCGTGACGGATGGCCGCCCGTCTTTTTTCGGTTTCCGTAAACGCCTTCTCAAAAGAGTAAAATATATGAATGGCATAGGCAATGGAAACCGCGAGCCCCAAATAAACCGGTACCACTACCATGCTGATATCAATGGCAACGCCCAAAAGCCCCTGGATGCCGTAGGCGATGAGTACAGAGGAGAAAGCGACGATAAAGGAAATCACCACTCCACGAATCGTTCTGAGCGCCAGGAATAGCGCGACAAGGGAAACCAGGAGCGAAAGCCCCATGGTCCGTTTCATTTCTTTTTTAAAAAACTCCATCTTTTCACTGGCAAGGACCGGCATGCCGGCCGCCTTTGGATTGAGCGCGGTATATGCGTCCTGGGTGATGGTTTGGATGGCTTTTGCCCCCACTTCCATGTCGGCGGCCCGATTATCCGGGCTGCGCCAATCCCCGGGAAAGGGCTTTAGTCGCAGAATGATCCAAGACTGGGTGCAGTCCTTGGAGATCAGCCGATTGACCAGCAATTGCTTGGAAAGGGCCAAGCGCCGGATGGCCTCCAGTTTTTCCGGATCATCCGGAATGGGATCCGGCACCAAGTTGATGACGTCAAGCCCGGATCCCTTGCTCAGGGAAAATTCGCAATCTGTTATCGAGAGGACTTCGTCGGCAAACGGCACCTTTTGCTGCAGCTCTTTTCCAAGCGCTCGGATAGCGGAAAGAACGGCTGGGGTAAAAATATCCTCCACCTCCACCATCACAGCCACATAGTCGTTGTTGCCGAATATGGCTTCAAACTCCTCAACCGCGATATTTAGAGAAGATTTATCCAGTATCTAACTGTCCCAGCTAGCGTCGGGCCTGATATTTAAAATGCCGAAGAGAGCTATGCCGATAAGTACCAGAAAGACCACCAAGTTAACATAGCGAAATCGGATGACCTGGCCGGCCATCTGGTAAAAAAAAGCGTTGATTTTTTCTATGTTGATCATTAATCAGCTCTCTTTCTTTATATTCCTTTGTCACCCCCAAGGTTATAGGGTTCAACTAACGATTTCTGATTAAGATAGAGAAGGTGTGAGTGGATGGCTGATAACGAATCGTTATGCGAAGCTCTAACTCTAACAGAGCTGTTTTGCCAATCTTTTGGCAAGCGCCATGATGGTCAGAACGGGCGGTCTCGCCAATGCCTTGGGAAGAACACTTGAGTCCCCTACATACAAGTTGTCAATTCTTGTCTTCAGGTTCGAATCCACAATATCCCCTATCTTACATGTGCCGCCCAAATGGACGCCACCTATCAATTTGGAGGACCAGATATCCTTTGCTCCGGCATTGTGCAAAATCTTCTGCGCCAATATGATTCCCTTGTCAAGTTTGGCCTGATCCTCTTCAGTTAATTTTTTCAAAATTTCTCCCGCAGCGCTTACGGAACCGGTCAACTCATCCGCAATTTCCACCAGAATCGTCAGCACATTCTTCGCCTTGAAGACTTTACCGGGCTGGGCGGATCTGAATGCAACCTGTTTATACACCGGACTCGGCAATGCCCCGTCCCCCAGAATAATGCCGTCTTCTTCTATCAGGACCCCCGCTTGTCTGATGGGTTCTTTAACCTGCTCTATTTTTTTGTCGACATGGCCGAAAACTTGCAAATAGGGGTCAACGAAAAAGCTGCGGCCGGCTTCATGGATACCGGATTTTTGGAGTATCAGCGGAGAGCCTATTCCTCCCGCGGCGATCACCACTTTATCCGCACCTATCTCGATTTCTCCTCCTTTTTTGTCTTTGGCAATCACGCCGACCGCTTTGCCTCCATCAATGATCACTTCTTCGCAAAAGGTTTCATTCATCAAGGAGGCCCCCCCATTTACCGCCTCCATTACCCAGTCACGGGCGCACCATCTCGAACCTGTCTTGTCCCCGAGAAAGGCGGAATTGTCACCGTATCTGCATTTACTGGGATCTTTCAACATCCTGTCATGCTTTTTCCACTTGAAACCGAGATCCATCGCCGATTCCATAATGATCTTCCCCCTGGGGCCCAAAAAATTATCCGGAAGCGGTTGAATATGAATTTCTTTCTTAATCTCCTCCACTTCCCGGGAAAGATCAAATCCATGTCCTGCAAATTCATCCACGGGAGGATCATATGAAATTCCTCCGAAGGCCATTGTACATCCACCCGTTGTGATGCCGCGAACAATTGATATCGGACTGTTTTCAGGCTTTAACATGATATGTTTACGCCTACCGAACCCGCCGAGATATTTCATGATATCTATCACCATCCCGGCATGCGGCGGATTGTCTCTTCCCCATTCCAAAATTATGATGTCCTTGCCTTTTGAGGTCAGATCTTTGGCAACAGTAGCGCCACCAGGACCTGATCCCACCACGACAACGTCACACTTAAGCTTGCGTTTTTCTGCCATATTAGACCCCTTATTGTCCGTCTCTACTGTTATTTTGTTCTCTCATATGCTTTGTTTGATACAGGATCAAACCAGCAGCGCTCTCTATCAAACGGGTATGTCGGAAGTGACATGCGACAAGCATGGGGATCCGGATTGAAGGCGGACCAATTCACTTCCAAACCCCGGACATAAAATTCGCCCAGGCTTTTCAATACCCGGCACCAGTCATCACCTTCCTTGTCCAGTGAGGCAAGCCAAGTCCCTGAATCTTGCTTAAGATACGTTTTCATTTTCAACGCCAGGCCGGAACCAGGCCCGACATCCAGAAACAATTCACATCCCTGCGCCCGAAGCATCTCTAATTCCGATCCGGATCCGCCCGGCTGCCGTATCCGGCGACTCCAATATCCGCTCGCACATACCTCTTCAGCCTCCAGGAAGCGGCCTGTTTCGGTCGAAAGCATTCTGATGCGAGGCGGTGAATAGGACACTTTCCCGGCTACGGTCCTGAATGCTTCGGTAGAGTCACCTTCAGGGAGACAATTCGCTCCCAGGCCGCCGCGGGCTGCAACGAGCTTCAAGCTGTCTTCCAAAGTGAATACCCCGGCCAGGCATGCGGCCACATATTCTCCCACACCATGTCCGATAAGCACGTAGGGTTCAATCCCCCATGCCCGCCACATCTCCGATAGAGCGTATTCTATGGCAAAAACGGCGAGGCTCGCATATCCGTGATCATCTCTCATTGACGGGATTTCTTTTTCTCCGAGAATAACCGGCCCTATTGACAAATCGAGATGCGCTTTGAGGAGATCATCACAGCACTGCAATGCCTTCCGGAAGCAGGGGCTGGCATTATAAATTTTTCTCCCCATTCCGATATATTGCGCCCCCTGATCGTCAAGAAGAAAGCCAACCTTGACATTCGTTCGGCCTTCAACATGGCCTTTTACACATTCCGCCGGTATCTTTCCGGAAGAAAAGGCACGCATTTGTTCGTATAATTGTTGCGTTGAATCCGGTACGGCCGCAAAGCGATGCGGAAAGTGCTCTCTTCCGCCATTGGCCGTAAAGCATATGTTCGCAAGGGGTGCGCGCGGGTGAACCTGCAAAAAGTCCTCGTACCTGCCCGCCAGATTTCGTAAAGCGCGTTCACTTTTTGCCGATAATATTGCGATGCGGGCGCCAGGCGCCCCCTTCTCTTCTCCTGCCTTGAAAAAGGCGGGAGGTTCTTCAACAACCACGCATGCATTGCTGCCCCCCACAGCAAAGGAATTGATGAGGGCCCGGCGGGGACCGTTATTGGTCTGCCATTCCACATCCTTTGTATTTACATAAAAAGGGCTCTCACTCAGTTTGGGATTGGGCGTTTGAAAATTCAAGCTCGGGATCAACCGCCCGTGTTTGAGACACAAGGCCGTTTTGATTAAACCGGCCATGCCGGCCGCCTGCCCCAAATGTCCGATATTTGTCTTTACTGAACCAAGGCCGCAAAACCTCTTTTTATCGGTTTGAGCGCGAAAAACCCTTGTGAGGGCATCCAGTTCTATGGAGTCACCGATAAACGTTCCGGTTCCGTTGGCCTCGACATATGAGATCATCTCCGCTTCGACATCCGCCATAGCCATGGCTTCCGCAATAACCTCCATATTTCCCTGTACACCCGGCGCTCGAAACCCTATCTTTGCCGAGCCATCGCTGTTCAGGGCACTCCCTCTGATAATCGTATAGATCTGGTCCCGATCCGCGAGCGCCTCCGAAAGCCTCTTGAGAACAATGACGCCTGAGCCGAAACCTGCTCCCGCACCTTGGGCATTGGCATCAAACGCCCGGCAATGTCCATCCGGGGAGAGAACCACGCTTTCTTCATAAAAATACCCTTGCTTTTGCGGCACCACTATTGACGCCGCTCCCACCAGGGCCATGTCGCATTCTCCGCGTCGGATGCTTTCGGAAGCCATGTGCACCGCAGTCAAAGAGGCTGAACAGGCCGTCTGTACCCCGATGCTGGGCCCTCGGAGATTGAATGTATAGGAAATACGCTGGCAGGCCTCGTCAACCGCGATCCCCAGAAGCGCCTCGAAATTCTTTAACGTTCCCCTGCGCGCAATAATCGGTGCTAAAACTTTCGTGTAAGTGCTTACGCGCACGCCGGTGAAAACGCCGATCCTTCCATCGTAGGTTTTTGGCACACAGCCCGCGTCTTCAAATGCTTCACAGGCGCATTCCATTAAAAGGCGCTGCTGCGGATCCAAAAGCGCCGCTTCTTCCACCGAATATCCGAAAAAGGAGGCGTCAAAGGATTCGATGTCATCCAGAACACATCCCACTTTCACGTAATTGGGCTTATCGATGGCATCAGGAGCATCTCCGGATGCCAGTAATTCTTCATCCGTGAAGAATGTTAATGACTCCACACCGTTTTGGAGATTACGCCAAAATTCATGTATATTATTGGCTCCAGGAAAACGACAACTCATCCCGGTAATAACAATGGCATCCTCGTCGATGGCATCGGATTCGATCATAAGGCATACCTCCTGATATTTTGTTAAACCTGCCATATAATATTTAGTGCTTAATATCGCCGCTCTTCCGGCTTTTTGGCACCTGTTTGGGCCCGCGTCTTTTTGCTTTACGAGCTTCAACTCTCTTACGGATCTGGGTAAAAGAATCGTCTTGAACCATATCATTGTCCAGGAATTGGGCCAGATCACTAATGGTTGAGTGCTCGAACAGAGCGAGAACGGGAATATCCTGTTGCAGTAAACCGGCCAGCTTGCTTTGTATTCTGATAATCTGCACGGAATCGGCGCCCATATCAAAAAATTTGTCTTGGATGCTTGCCCTCTCGATTTCAAGAACTTCTTGGACGACAGCTGCGATCGTCTGTTCCAGTTTATTGCGGGGAGCGACATAAGGGGCCTCCGGCTCTGAAAGATTGTTTTCCGGTGCCGGCAGAGCGTTGCGGTTCACCTTACCGTTCGGGGTCATCGGCAGGGCATCCAAAATCACCAAAGCACTGGGGATCATATACTCAGCCAGTTTTTCTTTTAAAAAGCCTTGAAGCTCATCCCGGGAAATCTGCTTCCCTTTGGATGGAACCGCATAACCCCAAATATGCTTTTTTCTTTTCGGATCTCCCGCCGCCACCGCCACGGCATCTTTAACCCGGGGATGCTGTTTTAGCACCGCTTCAATTTCCCCTAATTCGATCCGGTGGCCGCCGATCTTGACCTGAAAGTCTTCCCGGCCCAAAAACTCAATATTGGTATCCGGCAGGTAACGCCCCAGATCCCAGGTACGGTATAGCCTCTCTCCCGTGCGGGGATGGATAACAAAACTTTCTTGCGTCTTCTCCTCATCTCCCCAGTATCCCTTTGCCAGACCAATCCCTCCAATATAAAGCTGGCCTGGCACCCAATCGGGACGGTCCTCCATGAATTCGTTGAGCACATAAAGCCTCTGATTTGCCATGGGGTAGCCATAAGGGATGCTCTTCCAATTCGGATCTACCGCAGCAATAGGATACAAGTTGGACCATATCGAAGCTTCGGTTGCGCCGCCAAGGCTGATCACCCTGACCCCATTGACCAATGCCCTGATTTTATCCGGCAAGTCCAAAGGCACCCAATCACCGCTCAGAAGCACCAGACGGAGGGATTGCGGCACGGCGCCGGTTCTATCAGATACATACTCCGTCAACATTTGCATCATGGTCGGAACCGAGTTCCAGATTGTGACCTGGTTCTGACGTATTAGCTTTATCCAGTGTGAAGGGTCTTTGGTCTTTCCGGCTTCAGGCAAAATAACGGTTCCCCCCGCCGCTAAGGTCCCGAAAATGTCATAAACGGAGAGATCAAAGTTCAGGTTGGAAAGCGCCAGGACACGGTCTTCAGGCCCCACCCCGAAACGCCTGTTTACATCCAGGATCGTATTGACCGCACCGCGATGATCGATCATGACTCCCTTGGGTAATCCTGTCGAACCAGAAGTATAAATAACATAGGCAAGGTCTTCCGGCTTTTGCGATAGCGCCACGGGAGGTACATTCTTATCCGTCTTCATTGTGTCCACATGGAAGCACTGGAGGTTTTCAGGGCACTCAAGCCTCTCCGCAAGCCAAGATTGGGTCAGGGCCAGATTTACCTCACCATCATTCAAAAGGTGCCACAGGCGCTCTTTGGGTATAGCGGGATCTACAGGAAGATAAGCGGCACCGGATTGGAGAATACCAAGCACGGCCGCAACTTGCTCCCACCCTTTTTCCATGATGACGGCCACCAGTGTATTGGGTTGAGCCCCCTTCTTTTGCAGAAGGTGTCCTATCTGGTTGGAACGATGAAACAACTCCGCATAGCTCAATGTACGGCTTGAGGAGATCACCGCGGGTTGATCGGGTTGCCGGACAACCTGGCCGGCAAACAAGGTGTGGAGCATTTCCGAAGATACAGGCGCCTCGGTAGCGTTGACCTTGGCCCTTCTTTCAAGCTGAAAAGCGGGGATCAGGCCGGGTGTGGTCTCATGCCATGGCTCCTCTTTGTCGGCCAGACGTTTCAGATAATTATAATATGCGTCGAGCATGCCGCCGATAAGCCCATCAGGGAAGACGTCCCGTGCCACCTCCCACCTGCACGTCAAACCTCCCTGTCTTTCATATATTTGATGGTCCAGGATAACCTGGGGCGTCCGGGAGGCCATGAAAACATTCGTTCCCATTATGGCTTCCTCGAGCTCTTGCTGACTTTCCTCACCGATATTTACCCCCATGCCCGTAACGCTGGTAAAAACATAAGGCACAATAAATGGCTTGCCTTGCTGTCTTCTCGCCATTTCCCGCATCACTTCCACGCCGCTGAAATAACGGTGCTCCATGGCCTCCCAGAGCTCTTCCTGGATACGGCGGCCTCGCGCTTCAAAGCTGCACGATCCGGAGCGGTCCACCGAAACGAGAAGTACAGAGGTAAAGTCACCCAAAATATCCATTACTTGGGGGTGAAGTGGATGGCGATTGAATTGAGTCAGATTCAGCGTAAAATGAGGACGCTTACTCCAAACAGACAAAACCATCGTATAAGCAGCCAATAAAAAACATGACGGCGTCAAACCCGCCTGGGACGCCCGATTTTTTAATCGTCGCCAAGTTTCCGGGTCCAATTCAAATGCATGGCTTGCAAACTGGGTATCCGACAGAAAAGTGACGTTCTTAACCAACGGCAACTCGGGCGGCGCAGGTAGCGCGGGGAAACGGGTCATCCAGTAATCACGCGACATTTTATACAGGTTCGTTTCCTTAACAACGGCCCATGCGTTTATGTAATCCCGGAAGGAAAGCTCGAGAGGAGCCAACTCGTCATCTGGATTATCATAATACCAGGCCAAATCCCGGTACAAAATCTGAATACTCTGGGGATCAAATATCAGGAGGTCCAAATTGAAATGGAATCGTATGCGGTTGCCGTCAAATCGGCTGACCCTAAGCTCGAAAAGGGGCCATTGATCGTGTCGAAATCTATGAACGCTCATGCGCTGACGTATTTCGCTCAAGCGGATTTCAACCAAATCAGGCGGTTCTCCTCTCATATCGAGGACTTCTATTGTATACGGCGGAACCTGGCGGAGTAAACGCTGTTTGGCATCATTTGAAACAATGGCTCGCAACATCTCATGCCGTTCGATAACCCTCTGGAAAGCATGGTTGAAACGATTCAGATCGAAATTTGAATCGTTTCTGTCAAATTCAACGAAAAGGTGGCATGGCACATTCCCCCATTCCATGGCACCACTTTGTCCAATCCAGTAGGCATACTGAATATCGGTCAAATCAAAGGGCAGGTATCTCTGTCCATGGTCAGGGACGATCGGTCCCCCCAAAAGATCGACGATATTCACGTTTCCCGTTTCCTCATCGGTCTTGAGGGGAATATTTTCCGCCAAAATTTTCGCCAAATTATTTATCGTAAGCTGCGGAAAGGCTTCAACGAACTTGCGTGGGGCGATTTGTATTTTCAATTCACTCGACACACTGTTCATCAACCGTACTAATGTCAGGGAATCCAGTCCCAGGAAGAAAAGATGTTGATCCGACGAGATTTCCTCATGCGCCCTGCGCAACATTTTCTCTATCTTGGGCCTGATGTAATGCGCAAGGAGTTCTTCCCGCCGAGTCAACGACGCCTCCCGTAACCGCGCAATAAATGCTCTACTGCTGAAGGATGTTTTTTCAAGCTGACTTGCATTGTCCTTTCCTGGCATTGTTTTTTCCCTCGTGTCATTCAGCGCGGCATTTTATGCCCCGGCGTTTAAAAAACGCCGGGGCAGCAGCGGCATAAGTCGATGGCATGAAATATGATATTTCAGCAAAGTTTACTTTGGATAGAAATGGGGAATGAACACAGTTTCATTCCCTAAAACCGCAGAGAAGCAATTACACCGAAAGTCCGGGGAGAACCGACATTGGCTATGGTCCCTGAGGCGTTGACCCGTCCGAAACTGAAGTACTCTTTATCAAACAGGTTTTCCCCGTAAAGATACACCTCCCAGAGCGAGCTTTCATAGCCGATTTTGGCATTATAGAGCTCAAAGGCTTTTTGCCGGAGAGAGTTATACTCCTCAAAGTAATACTCACCGTATCCTTGCATGCTGATTCTGGAAAAAAAGCCGGAATCGTGCCTGTATTGAACAGCCAAATACAGTGTATACTCCGGTGCCCCTTCCAAGGCTTTTCCTGAGCAGTCTATACCGGCGGTGTTCGTGTATTCATCATATTCCGCGTCAATCAGCCCAAAGCTTGAAATCACATCAAGCCCAGGCAGAGGACGTGCTTGCAATTCAATTTCAACACCTTGGGAATGGGCTTCAGCAGCGTTGGATGTTATGAAGGTGACGGAATCAGGAGTATAGTAAACATGCATGTCCTTGATATCCATGTAGAAAAGATTGGCATTGAAGATCAGCCGGTTGTCGAACCAGGAGATCTTTGCTCCCAATTCATAGTCGATAGAACTCTGTTCGTCAAATTTAGCCTGCTCCTTTACATTCTCACACCAATTAAATCCCCCGGCGAGATAGCCTTTCGCGACACTCGTATAGAGCATGACATTGTTGTTTACAGTCCAGGATAGCGCCCCCTTGGGAAGCCACACATCCCAGGTGTCATCGATATTGTATGTCACCGAGGTCGGGTTTCCGGGCTGAAACGGATCAGCGGGCAATATCTCGTTGGTATCCGTGCGGGTGACCTCGTACCGGTAATCGACTTCCTTATCGACCCTTTCATATCGCAGTCCTGTCGTTAACTTCAATCTTCCCGGCAGAGGAAACGCCACCTGCCCGAAAGCGGCCATCGTCTGATCTGTCGTATCATTCGGCCAGTTATACAGGATATTGTATCCAAACATGCTTGCCGTATTATAAGATTGTCCCATCATATCCCATTCAGAATTTTCCTGCGAATAATATAATCCGCCAATCCACTCCATACCCTCATTTTTATCCGGAGACTTAATACGAAACTCCTGGGAAAATGAATCGGTCTGGGTATCACGCAGACTGACGGGCATGAGCCTGTTCACATTGGCAAAACTCTGATCTTGTCTAAGATCTATCGTACCATGGCTGAATGTGGTAATGGCATCAAAACCAAAACCACTGCCTTGATAAGCTATATTCAATGCATTATCAAACCGGTCACTATCCGTTTTGTCATCCGGATTTTTATACTCATGATATTTTACCCCTTCCGCCGCGTTGATTCCGACCCCGCTTCCGTACCGTGTCTGAAAGAGGCCGGTGTGCAAATTGATCGCCAGTCGGTCCGTTGGCGTCCATTTAAAACGGGACTTCAACCTGGCCTCCTCGCCTTCATCAAGGTTGTCTCCGGCCGGATTGTCGTTTTGCATGAATCCGTCCGTTTCTTGATAACTTCCGGCCAATCCGAAGAAAAATTTGTCTGTTATTATCGGTCCGTTTGTAAAAAAACTCGCCCGGTATGATTCATTTTCCGCAGCCTCCGCGGTAATTCTGGACTCAAACTGGTTGCCGGGTTCCTTTGATATGATGTTGATCACACCGCCGATGGCATTCTTCCCGTACATGGTCCCCTGAGGCCCTCGCAGCACCTCGATTCTTTCAACATTGATGATATTTGTATCATAATTCGCAAGGCCATCTTGAGGAATTCCATCGATGAAAATCACTACCGGATTCTTCTCGGTAAACTGACTTAGATGGATCCCCCTGAAATTGGTCTCGCTGGTCCCCTCCATGTAGGAAGTACGGAAACTCATGTTGGGAACAAATTCGACGATATCGCCCACATCCTGGACGTCAGCATCCTCTATCATTATTTCGGTTAGTGCCGTGATCGGGGTAGGCACTTCCTGGACATTCTCTTCCCGTTTTTCCGCGGTCACCGTTACAGTCTCTAAATTATATTCCCTCTGAGCCTTCTCTCTCTCATCAGCTTCATGCTGCTGCTCTTTCTCCTGAGCCAGAGCAACCGGCACAGAAAATAGACCCGAAGTTAACGCAACCGCAAATATTCCAATTCCGATTTCCGCCAAAAAAAACATTTTTCGCAAACTTCTCATTTTTCCTCCTGTTCCAACCGGTAGCGCGGCTGGTGGTTCTGTAGATGTAGTGATGGAATTCAAGACTTATCGGAGAACGCCTGATGAGCGTGAACATAAAAAATGATGACAAATGAGAAAAAAATGGATCAGAAGAGATGGGGGGAAAGCAGGAGCAATGGGACTACCTGAAGTCCTCCTATGGCAAATGGTTATTTCCCATGGGGGCGCCCGCCCTTTAAGATGGTGCGGACAATGGAGGCACGCCGTCTCTCGCCACCGGAAAGCGTGGCCTCGCCCTTGCCGTATCGCAGGTACGATCACTTATTGCTTAGTGGTATGGATATCAAACCGGCAAGCTTGGAGACATTCGGTTCTTTTTCAATGCAGCTGAAGTGATTTCCCTCAATCTCCATTACTTCAAATTCACCGAAACAAACCTCTCTCCAAAAATCAAGAGTCATTTGGTCAGTAGTGGGTAAGAAATTACACGCTTCACAAGATAGAAAGAAACGGATATCGCCCATATAGGGCAAAGGTGTAAATCGGGCTGCCTTAAAGCTCTGACGGTAAACCTTGAACAGCCCTTCCGCCATTTCGACCGGCATTTGCGCCCCTGTCTGTTTTTCGATCGTAGCGACATATGCCGCAAAGCGATCATTCATGCTGAGGGCAGACAGCCTTCGAAACAACGCCCCAATCTTGTCAAGCCCTTCGTCTCCTCCGATCCCACCTGAAGCCCCTTTTGGCACGCTTTTGTTGTTACTCTCGATAATACCGAATATCCCCCGTACCAAATCATCGGGACCGATGCCATTAAAAATGGCCTGTCCAGCTGCGATATTCAGATTCGGAATAAATAATGACTCGATGACTAAATCATCATCGATACCAAAAAGTACCGGATGCGCATCGATCAAGGCCAAATCCACGAGCTGGATGTCCTTCTCCAGCAGGCGTCTTGCGACTTCAACGGCAATTAATCCGCCTAAACAATAACCAATGAGCTGCATTTGCTTGTGACCACTTTTCAGCAGATGGTCGGCATAGTCATCTGAAATCCGGTCAATAAGTTCGTATGGTTCAAATGCGCAATACTTTTCAGTGTCCCCCACTGTAATTCCGACGACAGGCCCCATACGCTGAGACACAAGATGCTTTAAGAGTAAATGCAAATAGTTAATTGTGCCCATTCCCGCATGAAAAACCACTCTGAGCGGTCCCGTTTCCCCGCCCCCAAAAGGAGTAAGCATGCCTATAGCTGGCGCTTTATTCCGCTTCTCCGGGGAAATCTCTTCAGGAGCGGCTTTTGATTCTTGATTATAAGCGCGTATAAATTCCGCCAACGCAGCCACGGTGGGCTGGTTGAGCAGTTGTCTGAGTATAGCATCAAAAGGAATTTCTATCCGAAAGGGGGCTTCGGCGAATTTATCACGCAATTTTCCCGCCACCTGGGCCATAATGAGCGAATCAGCACCATGATCATAAAAGTTTTGCGATCTTCCGATATTGGGGATACATAAGGCTTCGGCCCATAACCGGGCGAGTTGGACTTCCAGCAGGTCTAAACTTTTTTCTTCACTTTCTGCAAAGGAACTCTCCGCTGTCGATCCGGGTCTCCATTTCGCCAGTGTGCTCCGATCTACCTTGCCATTGCCGGTCAGCGGCAGTGCGTCAACTATCTGCAGGTGAGAAGGAAGCATATAGGCAGGCAGGCGTTGTGCCAGAAATTCCGCCAGCTCCGATACACGCACAGATTGCCTATCTTGCTTAAAACGCTTGGCAAACAGGTGTATGCCGAGAGAAGACAGCTTGTGTCCCTCTTGGGGTAAAGACAAAATCGCTTCATCCCCGTATTTTTTTAATAGCTGCATCCAGCCGCACCGGCCCAGGTAGGAAGTCTTCCTTCTTAAATCATCATCCGGTTCAGTCATCATAAATGCTTGTGAAACCAATATCCACAGGTGTTCCTCTGTTGGCTCAGTGAATATCAGCCAGCCACCAGGGCGGATCAGCTCTGTTAATCGGTTCATGCTCTCCGGGATGTCACGGGCGTTCTCCAGCACTCCAGCAGCCAGGATAACATCAAAAGTGTTCGGTGCCAGGCCCTGTTCTCGAAAATCCCTGTCGACATCAAAAATGCCGAAGCGTATTCCCGGAAAACTCCCGAAACGGATCTTTGCACTTGGAATAAAGAACTTCTTAACATCGGTATAAAAATATTCTACATCATAACCTTTAAGCGTTTTCAGAACGCCTTCCGTCGTTGCCCCCGTACCGGCTCCGACCTCTAGAATTCGTATTTTTTCCCCTGATCGGCACTCGGCAATGCGTTCCATCAATACGCAAATACAGCTGTTGAGGTAATTCGCCATGATATGATTAAAGTACAAGGCCCGGACATGGTCGTATTTACCCTCGGGGAAAAGCAGTAAAACAGGGTCCTGCCGCCCGCTTAATAATTCCGGCAACATTTCGGCATTGCTTCGCACATACGCTGTAAATCCCGCCGAAATCCTGTTTGTCCATGACGCCTCGGCCTCACGCCAATACGCGTTTAACATCTTCTTGTCTGATTTCCCGGGGCAGCTATACTCTTTAGAAGGATGCTCCAGGAGCAGGCGAGCGTCAACAAGTTTTGCTATCCAGCGCCGGACTATCCAGCGGAATCTGGAAAGGATCCCCTCGCATTGCAGGATATCCTCCATTGAATGTCTTGCACCATTTGCGAATAGTCCCATTTTGAGCAACGCATTCAGCATTGAGTGGAGGACGGCCTTATCCAAATTTGCGTTCGCCGATTCGACTTCTTCTCTGCTGAGGCCATCGATCAATGCATCGGCCTTATCATCAATACCATTTACCCAACCGTCAAACGCCGCTTTTTCTGAATTGATTTCCCGCTTTTGCCTGCGGGCTGTTTCCACAACTCCCAACAAAGCCCTGTCATCACCTGAACCATCCACCACGACCCCGGCTGCCGCAACGGCCGGGTGCTTCAGTAATGTCGCTTCGATTTCTCCGAGTTCGATCCGATGCCCCTTAATTTTAACCTGAGTGTCTTCACGGCCAAGAAATTCGATTTCGCCATCGGGCATGTAGCGCCCCAAATCGCCGGTGCGATAAAGCCGCTGCCCATCCGCAGGGTGGGATAAAAAGCGTTCGCGGGTGGTTTCTTCATCTCCCCAATAGCCCTCCGCTAAACCTTGCCCGGTAATATACAACTCGCCGGTAACCCACACGGGGCAATCACGCATTTGTGAATCTAATACCCGAAATCCTTGATTTGCGAGCGGCCGACCGTAGGGGATACTGCGCCATTCAGCCCTAAGGTCCTTATAAATGTGATGAATAGACCAAATTGATGCTTCAGTAGCCCCTCCCAGACCAACCACCTGCACAGCATCCAGGCGCTTGCTGATCATGTCCGGCAGGTCCAGTGGAATCCAGTCTCCGGAAAGCAGAGCCAGGCGCCACTTGGGCAGGGTGATTTTGAGCTCGAAATTTAAGTACGTGATCAGCATTTGCATCAACGCCGGTACGGAATTCCACATCGTGATCTGGTGCCGGGCCATTAACTCAGCCCAATGAGAGGGGTCGGATAGCCTGTCGGCACTGGGATAAACTAAAGCGCCGCCCACGGAGAGAGGTCCAAAAATGTCATATACGGAGAGATCGAAACTGAGTTGCGCAAGCCCCAGCAACCTGTCACATGGACTGATATTGAAGCGGCGATTGATTTCTGCAATGGTGTTGCCCGCGGCACGATGACTGATTACGACTCCCTTGGGCTGCCCGGTGGAACCCGAAGTGTAAATGATGTAAGCGGGCAGGTCCGGGTTCCCCCCGGGAATAAGCGTTTCTCCCTGATGCGGTTTTAATTTGTCGACTTCAATCGTTTTTACTTTTTCAGGCCACTGCGCTTTTGTTGTTGAGCATGTTAAAATGAAATAAATATCTGCGCGTTCCAACATGGCTAAACGCCGCAACTCAGGCTGTTTTGTATCAATCGGGACGTAGACGGCTCCAGCGGACAAAGCCCCCAATACCGCCGCCACCTGATGGACACACTTATCCATGATGATCGCGACCCGGTCTTGAGGTTTGCAACCTATCGCTTTCAACTTTTCAGCGACTGCCGCGGAACGTTTGGCCAATTCAGCATATGTGACTTGCCCTTCACTATCAAATACGGCCGGAAGATCCGGTGTTGCCACCGCCTGTACCAGTACCTGTTGATGCAATTGCCGATCCGGCAAGGGTGCTTTGGTATTGTTGATCTGGTCCCGTTGTTTTTGCTGCCAGACGGGCAGGGCCACGACTTCAACCGCATCCCAGCTCTGATCGGTGACGGCGAGTGAACGCAACAACTTTTCAAAAGTATCAAACATATCGTCCACTACCTGCTCAATGAAGACACCTTCGCGCACGTCCCAATTGACTTGCAACCCTTCTGAGCCGTCCATTGCCTGACAGTCGATAAAAACCTGGGGCGTCTGGCTGATTCCGTGTCCGCCGATTTTACCTTTCAGCTGATTGACTTCAAGGCCGATTGCGCTGGTAAACACCACCGGCATCAAAGCCGCCGCCCTTCCGCGCCTGCGCGCGAGTTCCCGCAATACTTCGACACCGGAAAACAGTCGATGGTCCAAATCCTCAAACAGCTGTTCATTCAACGCCCTGGCGCGTTCACTAAACGAATTTCGCGCCAGGCAATCTACGGCAAGCAGGTTAACGGATGTAAAATCTCCGACGATATTGTTGACTTCGGGATGCAGTGGAAGCCGGTTCAGCACGGTAAGGTTCAGGCAAAACTGTTTATTCCGGCTCCATCGTTCGATCACAGCGGCATAAGCGGCCATCACCACGGCTGTCGGGGTTAAACCCCTATTTTGAGCACGTTGCTTAAGTCCGTTCCAGGCCGAACAGTCCAGTTGGAGAAAACGACGCCGGAAGCGTGCAGATCCGGCTTTATCCACCCGCCAAGCGAGAGGCAGATCCGGCGCGGGAGGCAGATCATCAATCCGCGCCAGCCAGTAATTTTTATCCTTCGCATAAGCAGTGCTCTCCTGCAGGCGTCGCGCCGCAATCAGATAATCGCGGAAGCTGAGGTTTGGTTCGGGCAATTGCCGCCCCGGCTCCGCGTAAAGTGTCTCAAATTCCGATAAAAGCAACCAAATACTGACCCAATCCGCGATGAGAAATTCCATGGAAAAATGCAGGATTGCCCCATCCCGTGTCCGGGTTACACCAATATCGAATAAGGGCCAACGCTCCGTATCGTAAATGCGATGCCCCATTTCCGTTCGAATTTCTTCGATCTTGGCTTCTCCTTTTTGTTCTTCCCAGTCACCTACATCGTTATACGTCACCTTCAATGGCGGCACATTCTTCATGACTCGCTGTTTTCCGCTTTGTTCAATCGTTGCCCGAAGCATATCGTGACGCAATACAAGTTGATTCCACGCCGCCTCGGTCCGCTTGGGATCGAGTTCCGCATAGTTTAACTCCATGTAAATATGACAAGCGACACCGCCATAGCCAAAAGCCTCATAACGCCCCAACAAATAAGCAGACTGTACATCCGTGAGCAGAAAAGGCTCAAATCGTGACGCCGGATCCGGTGTGACCGTCACCATTCCGGATTCCGCCCGCAACACATTCATGATATTGATTTTATGGTCTTTCAGCGCCTGCAAATCACTATTGCTCAGTATTCCCTGAGGCGCGCGGTAACGCAGCTTCCCATCCTCTTCCCATAAAAATACGCCTTCCCCGCGAAGCCGCATCAGTAGTTCCATGGCGTTTGTTCTATCGTTTTGCAGCATAACTGAATGCTCCTGTCTCACATGATCCATGTTTAAGCATTTTCATGACATAAACAGTCATGTTGACCATTCTTTTATTTCCGAACGATAAATAGCTTTTGGCCAAAAGGCGTGAGGGGATGTTCATCATCCGGCAAAGCCTCTACGCTTTGGCCACCTGCCCGCCGGAACACCGCCAGCCACTGTTTTTCAGTCATAAAGGTTGTCTGGGTTCTTTTTCGATCGTCCACGGGACATGTCATCATAAAAGCCTGCGAGATCAGCATTTCTGGAAATTCCCGGACGGGCTCCGTTATAAGCATCCACCCCTGCGGGGCAAGGCTCTGCATCAGGCAGCGGATCGCTTTATCCGCGTCACGCGCATTGTTCAGTACGCCGGCACAGATCACGATGTCTGCACTTTCCGGCTCCAGACCCTGCTCAAAAAGATCCTGCTCCACATCGACAAGCTGAAACCGCATCCAGTGACAATCTCTAAAACGCTCGCGGGCGGCCACGAGAAAAAAACGAGAGACATCCGTAAACAGATAATCCACTTTAAGCCCATTGGCGGCATATGTTTTCAAGCCGCGCGCCACGGCATCGGTCGTTGCTCCGGTGCCGGCGCCTATCTCCAGGATACGCAGCGCATTATCTTCTATTTCAGAGGTTGCTTCATCGCCGGCCGAATATTGCTTGATATCAGTAATACGGATAACGGCCTCCGCCACAGACCTGTTCAGGTAACGCGCGGTCACCGTATCCTGGTAGAGCGCATGGGCCAGGTCCATGCGGCCCTCGGGGAACAACAGTAATGCCGCCTGCTGTTTATCGCTCATCAGTTGCGGAAGTTGTTCGGCATTGGCCACAAGATAGTCAATGACGCTACCAGGCCCCAGCTTGCCCTCCCAGACTTCTCTTACCAGATCCCACTGTTGGCGCATCAGATCCAATGTCACTATTTCATTAACCAGAAAAATTTTCCCCTTTTGCCTCAAATGTCCGCGTTCAGTCAGTACCCGCAGCCAGCGCAAAATAACACCTCGATGGCGGGGGACCGTTTTCGAGGCGGAGAGAATTTCAGCCTCGCTATACTCATGCCCAACCCTTGTCAGCGTGCCCTGGGATTGCAACGCGAACAACATTGAAGTCAAAGCAGCTTCCTCGAACCGTTTCGCGCATTCGTGCACCTGACGGGCATCGATGCCCTGAATTTCACGCTCGGCATGTAGCGTGCAGGCGAAGACATCATCGTCTTTCCCCGGTCCGGTTTCCCGGCTTGCGCCTGCTTCAAGCGCATCGACTGCTTCTGACACCGCCGCTTTCAATATCTCAACCGCCAGCGGCTGGTGGCCCCGATGGTTCCGCAATACGGGATATCCCAAAGCAATGGTCAAATCATGCCACTGGCATGAACATAATAGTTCCTGCTGCGCCCTGTTATCCGCGCGAATACTTTTTCGTATTGCTTCCCGCATTTCCAACAAGTCCCGGGCAATGGCGCGGGGCCACAGTTTCATAAGAATCTCCTTGTAAGACATACTGACAGTCGGACCCAGCATTTGCACCCCGATTTCAAGCAAATGCGCGGGTGCCGCCATTGAAAGGCCACCGGGTATATCGTGACTGTCCGGGACATGCAGGCGCGGATACCAGATAAGCGGGCCGTGGGTATCCGAAAGCGTCAACCGGCCGCCTGCCACGCCGATTGTCAAGGAATGCAGCAAGTGCAAGTAATTATCGGAATCTTCCGGGTCAACTTCGTTATGGGCCCTCAGGGTGATGGGAATGTTTCCAAGTTCGCCTGTCAGCAGCTGGAACGGCCCGCCATCTTTAATTACATGCCCAATCTTCCACGGACGAGTGGTCGGTAACGACTCCAGCAATATATGCATCAGTGGGAAGGAAACCTGCGTGGCGCAAGCGGCATCAATGTAAAGCCCTTTTTGCTGTTGAAATACAGCGCGGGCGCAGGCGATAAAACAGCGCACGGCGGGCAGGTGTACGTACAGGTCGCCCGTCCGGAAACACACCTTATTCTGCCGCGCTGCAGTCAAGCAAACCGCTAAGTCCTTGTGGTGCAAAGGTTGTTCTTCGATGACGTGAATTCCGCGTGCCAGTAGTTCCAGCGCCAGTTCGGTCCCGTAGCCGCCCATGACGCCGGAGCGTAGCACGACACAAGCCATATCGATGTTTTCGGGAAGTTGATCGAGCGCTGTGCATAGCTTTATTCCGTAACGTTCCGCACATTTGCGCGAACGCTCGCTGCCTTTTGCCAATAACGCCACCGGCTCGAACTGTTGCGGCAGTATTTTTAAGGCTTCCAGATAGAACTGTCCAAACCGGGAACCGCATACCACGGTTCGCAACCTTTTTTTCTCAGGCATATGGCATCCTCTAATGCTTGTATATATGTGCTGATTTACCACTGGAACCTTGTACCTGCGGGGGAGACGGAAGTTCCTCCGGCATGTCACCGGCAACGCCGATCACTGGAGTGTTGACTGAATCTTATTTTGCGCATGGATGCGAAGATCGTTATTCTGGTCGACCAAACACTCGATTAACGGGGCGGGATTTATGCCTTGCGACACAAAAAAACAGCCGCATTGCTTCCGGTAATCCTCGATTATTAATCCGGCGACATTCGCCGCGATTTTACCAGACAACCTATTCCAATTATTCTCATATAAAAGATCAAGCTCAATTTGTTTTTTTCTGCCATCCTTTGTGCCGCTGGCGACCAGGTGAAACATGGTAAAATCATCCTTATCCCTTGTTTCAGCGCTGAATTGTTCCACCAAAGTATTTGCCGACGCTCTTTTCTGCGCTTCGGTTTTATAGTGTTCTGACGCCTTGATCATAATAAATTGATCAACGACGGACTTATCCTGATATGTATTGAAAAAGTAGCCCGATCTGATTTTATACCGCGCTGCCATCTCTTTAAATTCCGAAGTCAAGATGGGATACGCGATGCGTTCACCGGCGGGTTGAGGCATTTCATATCGGCTGGGAAACCCGCCCTCTATTCTTTGAACTTCACCGTTTTTGCAATATGCCATCCCCTTGCCGTTATCTTCTTCAATACTGCATACGATATCATAGGCCGCATTCAATGAGAGCTCCCCGCGTCCCGCAAAAAATGTTTCGAGAACGTCGATATTATCAAAATATCTATCAGCGGCGTAGGCTGGGAAAAGCTCGGATAGGCCCGGATATACGCCAGCGGAGATAATAACCAGCAGTTTTTTATCTTCTATTTCCCCTTTTCCGGCCCTCAGCCGATTGTAGAGATGTTCATCTCCCGAAACATCTACGTAGTGGGCATGTTGTGCAATGGATGCTGACGCCGCCGCGACGGAAAGCTGCTTTGAAGGTCCCGCACAGTTTATGACGATATCGCACCTGCCGCAAAAAGCATGAAGTTGATCCGCGTCGTGAACATCCACCCTCGCGCAGTCTCCTCTTATCCCAGACCTCTGCGCTATGGCGCGCAGTTTATCCAGGTCCCGCCCCCCCAAAATCAGATTATGCTCAGTGAAAGCCGCGACGGTTTCAACAGCCGCCAGCCCTACATTCCCCGAGGCACCGAGAATGCCGATCGTTTTTATAGTCATTTTCGATTTTCCTCACTGAATTGTTATATCGTTATTCGCCTAGACTTTGCAGATAATGATTCCTGAGAGGGTCAGAAGGAAGAAGGCATAACGGGTGTAAGGCGATGAGCGATAACGAAGCCGGATTTTTAATTGGGTGTCTAGATCGTCCCCTGCTCATAGTCTTCCAATGGTTCCGCTTTTACCCGGTATTTGGATTCGAAGAGATGGGCCAGCAAGGCAATGGTAGGCGCTTTAAAAAGATCCTGCAATGACAAATCCGCCTGGCCCCGCTCTTTCAGAAGGTTAATACATTGGACCGCACGCAGGGAATCCCCGCCTAATTCAAAGAAACTGTCATTAATTCCCACATTCATGCAGCCAAGCACCTTCTCCCAAACAGATGCGATTTTCATTTGAGTTTCGGTAACGGGGGCAACATGGTTTTTTTTAGGTGTCTTTCTGTTTTCATTTCCGATTTTCTCTATTGCTTTCCGATCCACTTTTCCATTGACCGAAAGGGGCAATTCATCCAACAGCACATAGGCTTCCGGCACCATGTAATCCGGCAGCTTGCGCCGCATTGCATCAGCCAGAATCGCGGGCTTAAACACTTTGACCATTTCCGGCACTTGCGCTACCAGTAAATGTTGTTCGAACACGTCCGCGGCCTGCTCACCTTCGGGAGACAGCATAACCCTTTCGAAACCGCTTCTCTTCAAAACCGCGCGCCACTTTTCCGCTGACAGCAAGGGTAGACAGGGGGTTGCCCTTTCATCCTCAAGGTGACTGAATCCGTCTTCGAAGAAACCGGTGGTGGTCAACATCAGTCGATTATTGCGGGTAATCTCGGTAAGCACAAGCAATCCGCCGGGCGCCAGCATCGCTTTCAAGTGAGCCAGTGTTGCGTCAATGTTCCTGGCACGGTGCAGGGTGTTGTCCGCGATAATCACATGGAAAGCATGCAGATCGTAACCTTGCTGAAGCGGTGGCCTGTTCATATTGAACAGGCCGTATTCAAGGGAAGTTGTCTGCTCCCATTTCCGCCTTGCCCTGTCCGTAAAAAAAGTGGACTCATCGGTATAGAGATAGCGGCCGCGACCTTTCGGGAGCAAAGGTGCAAAGGCCTCGGTCAGCCTTCCGGCCCTCGTTCCGATTTCCAGCACCCGTATCTGCTGATCGTTGGGGAAGGAGTTCACGATGGCAACGAACACTTCGCGGGCAATGGCGATGAAATATTCCCGGGCCGGGTCGAATCGACTCAACGCTTCGGGGCTAAGGAAAAGATCATCGCCAAGTAACAGATCAAGGGGGTCGATTTCGCCTTTAAGCAGGCCCCCGTAAGATGCGATATAGCGCCGAAGAGAAGTATAAAGCGACAGCGCCGCTTTCGACAGTTCGCTGGAAAATTCCGATTCCGCCACCTTGGCGAAATCGGGCCACCCTTCATTCAAGGGGCGTTGGTTTCGGTAGCGGCCTGACTCTACCATTTCCAGCAGCCCATCCTCCGTGAGGGCTTTCAGCCAGTGGAGAAGCAAGGTCCGATAGCGCGGGGATATTTTGAATCGCTGCATAAGCTCTTCGATGCCATAGCATTCTCCGCCGTCCTTGAAAATTCCCATGTTATACAGAACGTGGCTCATCTGCATGGTGCTCAATTGGTCCGCGTAATCCGTGAAAATCGGAATCTCTTCACAGGCCACGGAATCAGGAATCTGAGCAGCCCGCCTCCGGGCGGCGCTCCTGATCGCCTCCCAGCGTTCCGCGCATCCGTTCGGTTCCGCCTGTTCAATGGCAAACAGATTCGATTCATTTTCGGGATCCGGGACTACGTACCCCACCAGATAATTCTTTTCGTGAAATTCACCCGCCAAGCCAACCACGGCGTTCTTTACACCGGGAAGACGTTCCAGTGTTGCTTCGATCTCTCCCAGCTCGATTCGGTGGCCTCTAATTTTTATCTGAAAGTCTTCCCGCCCCAGAAACTCGATGTTGCCATCCGGCAAATAGCACCCTAAATCGCCTGTGCGGTAGAGGCGTTCTCCGGAACGTGGGTGAATGATAAAACCGGCTCTTGTCTTTTCCTCATCCCGCCAATATCCCCGTGCCAATCCAATTCCGCCGATGTAAAGCTGCCCCGGGACCCAAACCGGGCAGTTCTCCATGAATTCGTTGAACACATGATAGCGCTGGTTGGCCATGGGGCGTCCATAAGGAATACTTTTCCAGCTTGAATCAACCTCCCGGATGGGATACAGGTTGGACCAAATCGATGCCTCTGTGGCACCTCCCAGGCCAACAACCCGGGCATTGTGAAAATGCGCCTTAATCCTGTCCGGCAGGTTCAATGGTATCCAGTCACCACTTAGCAATACCAGACGAAGAGACTGCGACATCACTTCATCCCTGTTGGCAACATATTCCAGAAGCATCTGCATCAATGCCGGAACTGTGTTCCATACAGTGACACGCTCCTGCTTCATCAATTCAAGCCAATAAGACGGCTCTCTGGCTTTACGGTCTTCGGGCATGATTATGGTTGCACCGGCTGCAAGCATGCCGAAAACATCATACACCGACAGGTCGAAATTCAGGTTGGAAAGGGCCAGTATCCGGTCTTCAGGTCCAACACAAAAAAGCCTGTTCACATCCAGTATGGTGTTTACTGCTCCCCGATGCTCGATCATGACGCCCTTGGGGAAACCCGTCGAACCTGAGGTATAAATGACATAGGCCAAATCTTCCGCTTTCCCCGTAAATTCCGGGGGACTGAATTCCACGTCCCTCTGATTTATCTGGTCAACGGACAATCGCTCCACACCATCGGGCCAGTTCAGCCTCTCTTCTATCCAGGATTGTGTAAGAACTACCCGGATATCGGCATCACGCAGGAAGTGCCACCGTCTTTCTTCAGGATTCGCAGGATCTATCGGCAGATAAGCAGCTCCGGCCTGAAGAATTCCGAGTACCGCCGCCACCTGTTCCCAACCTTTCTCCATTACCACTGCGACCATTGTATCCGGCAATACCCCCTTTTTCCGCAAAAGCAACTCTCTCACACGGCCCGAACGCTCCGACAACGCCCCATAAGTCAATGTACGACGAGAAGAAATGACGGCTGGATGATGGGGCTGCCGGACAGCCTGTTTTGCATACAGACTGAAGAGTGTTTCCGCAGACACGGGCGCATCCGTGTGGTTGGCCTCAATTCTTTTTTCAAGCCTGGGGACGGAAACAAGGCTCGGGGTCGCTTCCCGCCACGCCGCTTCTTCACCGGCCAGACGCTGTAAAAGATGGCTATATGCTCCAAACATGTCATCCAAAAGACCCTCCGGGAAAAGCCCTTCCACAAAATCCCATATCAGGAGCAGTTCCCCGTCCTGTTCCAGGACTTGATGGTCCAACCAGACCTGTGGTGTTTGCGTTATGTTGTAGATAAGTTTTCCTATCCACTTTGCGCCGGAATCGGCTTCGCTCTGCCGATCGACCCCCAAAGCACTGGTAAAGACAACCGGCATGACCACGTCTTGATGATCGCCGAGCCTTCTGGTCAACTCGCGTTGCACTTGCATCCCCCCGACATAGGAGTGATCCAAATCCAGCCAGAGTTGTCTTTGCAAATTCCGGCCACGTTCCACAAATGTCTTTCCCAGGGCATTATCCACGGCCAGCAAGGTCAACGAGGTAAAATCACCTACGATATCATTAACTTCAGGGTGCAGCGGCAACCGGTTGAATTGCGTCAGATTGATCGTAAATTTGGGATGTCTGCTCCAAACGCCGAGAACCTCGGCATACGCAGACAGCAGCAATCCCGAGGGCGTCAGGCCCGCATCCTTCGCCCTCCGTTTGAGTTGCCGCCAGGTTTCGCGGCTCAGGCGGGCATCCAAACGATCAAATCGCTGCCGTGAAAGAGATCTTGGATCTTGCGCCAGAGGCAGTTCCGGAGCCGTGGGCAATTCGGGCAAACGGTTAAACCAGTATTCCTGATCACGTTTATATAGATCTGATTCTTTGAGCCGTTCCAACGCCAGGACATAATCGCGAAATGACAATTCATGGGAGGGCAGAGGGGCATCCGGCTCATGATAGAGCCGGGTCCATTCGCGGAGAAGATGAAACATACTCCACCCGTCGAAAATCAAGTTATCGAAACTGATATGAAGTCTGACACGTTTTTCTTCGAAGCGGGATGCCCGCAGATCGAATAGGGGCCACTTTTCGGCGGAGAGAATCTGGTGAGACATCTCATCGCGGAGTCGTTTCAGCTCCGTCTCTACCGCTTCAGGGCATTTCTCCCGGAAATCCAAAACTTCGATCTGGTAAGGAGAAACCTGTTCCAAAATTTTTTGTTGCTCACCGTCGGGCAAAATCACGGCCCTCATCATCCCGTGATGATCAATCAGGCGCTGCCAGGCGCTATTGATCCGTTCGAGGTCCAAATCAGTTCCCTCGATCTCAAAATAGCAATGCGTGGCCACATTTCCCAATGCATAGACGCCGCTACGGCCAACCCAGTAGGCTTGTTGAATATCGGTCAGTGGAAAAGGAAGGTACTGCTGATCAGGAGCCGGAACGATTTGCGGCAAGCAGGCCACGGCGCCGGATTTTTCCGTTTTTTGCCCCTCAAGCGCCTGAATATGTTCAGCCAGTTCAGCGATTGTAGGCCGTTCAAATATGCTTCCCAAGGACAGCTCGACTTCAAGCTCGGTGCGTACCATGGCGCTCAATTTGGTCGCAAGTAACGAATCCCCCCCCAATTCGAAAAAACTGTCGGTAATGCCAATCTGCTCAATTTCAAGGATACGGCGCCAGATCGCCGCAAGCAATACCTCGACCGGCGTCCGTGGCGCTGTAAAGGCTTTCTCCGGTTTCGCTTTTTTAATGTTGTCCGGTATCGGCAGTGCCTGTCGGTCGACCTTGCCGTTCGCCGTAAGCGGCAGTTCGTTCAAAAGTATGAAAGTAGACGGAATCATATAATCGGGCAGCTTCTGGCCCAAAAAACCGGACAGCTTACCGGGTTTGAAGCGTTTCACATGCTGAGGTGCCTGAGCCGCTATGACTTACGTTTTCATTTTGTAGGCAAAATTTCGCCCAAAATCGGCTCATTTTCAGGACCGGTTCTAATTAATTCGGCAGGTTGCCACAGCGCCAAGCCCCCGACATTGTAGGCACACGAAATATCTATA
>Ga0209164_1000936_pt1 | contig 46786 bp, 44 predicted proteins | sample MTBNYHSulfiMetaG_FD_187458 | JGI IMG/M metagenome (GOLD analysis project Ga0209164, IMG submission 187458) | Enrichment culture microbial communities from rom New York Harbor, USA that are MTBE-degrading - MTBE-NYH (New York Harbor Sulfidogenic)... | ecosystem: Environmental > Aquatic > Marine >... | reverse complement strand
TAAAAGAAATGAAACTTTTAATATTAATTATTACTATAATTCAAAAGTTCAAATTGAAAATAAAAATAAATATTTAGCAACAAATTGCTAAATATTAAAAAAATATGTTGATATTTCATAGGAGATAAAAATGAAAACAAAATTCTTACAATTAATTTTAATTATCTTTTTATTTGGATCAGTCTTATCATGTACTGTTCCATCTGATAATAAAAGCGAGGAAAAAAAAGATATAAAAAACTCAAATGAATATGATTTGACATCAGCAGAAGGTTTAAAAGCCGCCTGCCGGGATATTTCTTATGTAGAAAGCATTAAAATCAGCAATCAAGTATCATCAAGAGCAGTAGTTGATAATCCAGTATTAGGAGATGTGAATAGTGACGGTTATATTGATATTGTTGATGCATTATTAACTGCTCAATATTATGTAGGACTTAATCCAGACGGTTTTAATACTGATACTGCCGATGTTGATGAAAGCGGAATAATAAATATTTTAGATGCATTGTTTATTGCCCAATATTATGTTGGAATTATAGATAAATTACCCCCGATAAATGCAGATCCTTTAGAAAATTATGTTATTCCATGGAAAGTCGGTAATTTTCATAAATTTTTTCATCCGTTAGATCCGGGTGAAGCATATAAAGGAGTTTCAAAGATTATAAAACATATGGCCGGGAAAGAGTTGTTTGAAGTAGAAAGATTTGTAACACATGAATATAATGAAAATAATAAATTAATTAGAACTATTAATGAAGATATTATTGATCCGGAAGATAATAGTATTTCTGAATATAAATATAATTCGGATAACAATCTAATTAAACAGATTATAATATGGCCCAATGAAACACCTGTAAGAAGCAGATCAATAGAATACTCATATGATTCTTATGGAAGATTGCAGAATGAATTTAATTATGACAATGACGGCAATCAAACTGAAACTATAACATATGAATATGACAGTACAGGCAGATTACTGAAAGAAACACGAATAGAGGAAGATTCATCAGAGATTACTGCTATAAATTATACATATAATGCAGACGGTATTTTAGAAAGAATGGATTATTATAATAATTCAAAATTAGATTATTATAAAGTTTATGAATATGATTCTAAAAAAAGAATGATCAAAGTGATAAAATATAATGAAAATAATGAGGCTGTAACAATAATGTCTGGTGAGTATGATAATAATGGTATAATGACAAAATTTATATTCGATGAAAGATATTATAGTAATGAGGACTATGAAGTCCTTACATTTAAATATGATGACAAAGGCAGATTAATAGAGCAGAACTCTACATATCCAAATGATATTGGTACCGGATATATAACAACTTTTACTATATATGAATGATATATTGAAAATTTAAATAAGATAAAGCAGTATTCAAATTAATTTTTGAATACTGTTTTTTCAATAGACATGACTTAATAATTAGTTTAATATTCTTTTATGAAAAAAACTATTATTATAATAATCTTATTATTTTTGGTTTTTATATTGCTCTCATCACTTTTAACTCAATTTTTTGGAGTTGTATGGTCAAAGAAAGAATTATATAAAAGTGTTCAGCCTTCAGATATAGACTATGAATCTTTTGATCCGTATGTACTTCGTATTATTAAAATGCAGTATACATTTTATCATGATTATATAATATTTATTTCCTCTGAGAATAATCCTGATTACGGACATTTAATAATGTATCCAAGTAAAGAAATTTTTGATCAAAGTGAGATCAATGACATTAAAGTCCACTGGACTAATAAGGGAATAAATTTAGAACTCTATCTAAATACTGAAATTTTTATCCCAAAAAAGAATTTTATAAAGGGGAGATAAATATTTAATTTTTTAAAGTATTATCATATTAATTATACTTTTACTCTGCATTGTAATTAAATGCTCCATTTCCTTTAATTTTCATCTTCATCGGTCTACATGTGTCAATTTGTATAATAAGAATTCCGGATGTTTCTGCAAATATCTTTACACTTTCCTCTATTTCAATTTCAAAATCCAGCTTTATATTAAAATATGCATAGTCTTGGTCATTATATTTTCTTGTATCATTAAAAAAGAATTAAGATATTTAATACTTCATCTGCTTCAAATTCTTCAAGAAAAAATTGTTTAATTGTTTTTTCTATTTCCTTTATTTTTCTTCCTTTCTATAATTCCTTGCCGTCAATTTTATTTATCAAATAATTATCATCCTATGAGATGTAATCTTCTTTAACAATTATTATTTCTTCATTAGCTGGTGTTTCCCCGTCTGTATATGTTATAAAAACGTCATTATTATTATACTCAATTATTTATTTTTTATCTGAGACAGTAAAATATTTAATAATAATCTATATAAACAGTTTTCTTGTAAAAAAAAAGAATGAATGTTATGATAATTATCAGTTTTTAATTATAAAAGGCGGTAAATATGGGATTTCATATGATAACCTGCGGAGATAAAACAGTACCGGAACTGATCTTTGGCTCACTCACAATGGCTCCTTTGCAGCGGAACCTATCCGTTGAGGAAGGAGGTAAAATTATAGCAATGGCTATCAAACGTGGGATCCGATGGATCGATACTGCCCAGATGTATGGCTCTTATCCCCATGTCCGGCATGGTATTAAATTGTCTTCCATCGACCGTGATTTACTGGTTATTTCAACAAAGTCGTTAGCCAGAAGTTATGATGAAATGAATTTTGCAATAGAAGAAGCATTAAAAAAATTAGACACATCGTATATTGATATTTTTTTACTTCATGGCGTACGTTCTTATGATGACTTTAAAGAAAGAGAAAGTGCCCTAGAGGCTCTTATAAAAGCAAAGGAAAAGGGTAAAATTAAATTTATAGGTGCTTCGACTCATACCGTTGCCTGTGCTAGAGCAATATGTATGGACAAACGGCTGTCCTGGTATCACCTGATTATTAATCATAAGGGGATTGGTCTGCTTGACGGTACAATCGAAGATCAGGAAGAAGTCATGAAAATGATCAAAAGGCGTGGAGCATCGATTTATGCAATGAAACCACTGGGGGGCGGATATTTAAAAAATGACGCAATTACTGCCCTTAATTGGGTAAAAAATCATTCCCATGTCGATGCAGTTGCAGTTGGCATGACATCCATGGAAGAAGTAGAAGTGAATTGTAATTTTTTTATGGATCTGGAAATCCCTTATCATCTGGTTGATAAAATAAAATCCATCGATAAAAAATTATTTGTTTTTAAACCGCTATGCAACGGATGCGGCGTCTGTGAAAAAACCTGCGAACAAAAGGCTATCGAAGTAGTCCAAAAAAAAGCAGTAGTAGATATAAAACGCTGTATTACCTGCGGTTATTGTGTACCAGAATGCCCTCAGTTTGCAATCAGGATAATATAATATTTAATTAAATCCCATGCTCTTATAGTATTCATTAATCACATTATTTATCTCAGTGAAAAAAGGGGATCATATAGAATAATTGAAGTGGCTTGTAGATATAAAAAAATTTATTGAAAGTACATATTACTTGTTTTAAAAAAAGTACTCAAAAGATAAATCAAGACTAATATTTAAATATGTATGCTGGCTATATTCTATAAACCGGATCAAACTATTGACGAACAGCCTTTTGAATATCCATTATTATGTATGCCAGCTTATTTATGTAGTCTTTATATTCCTGGGGACTAATATAGCTAACATTTACAGTTTGGTAGAGGCTGTCCAATTGCAGGCCAATATCTTTTAGTCTCTGATTATTAAGTGCAATTCCAGCATCTTTTAAATAATTACCGGCAGTACGAATTTCCGCCCTTAATCCAGCCGGACTTTTCCCCCATTGAGCTAAAATATGAGCTTTTGCCAGATGAACTCCACCTAAAAATAAAACTTGCAGTGCACCTGATTGAATTGGTCTTAGCTGTTTTTCAATATAATCAATCGCTGTTTGAGAGCCTTCAAAATTAGCAGCAGGCGCTTTATACTGTCGAGGCGGAGAAAAGGCGTGATTGTAAAATATAGCTCCATTTTGGGAATATTCAACCCAATGATTACTAAACATATTGCAACTGGTTGCTGCTTGTAACCACCCATAATTGAGACCGGAATTAAAAATATTCTCCTGGTTGCATGACTGTCCATAAACACCAACAATTAAAAATACCTGGCAAAATATGATCCATAAAATTTTACGTATCATGTTTTATCCTCCTTTTTGTTAATAGTAAAATTTATAATTCACTGAGTATAGAATGTCAATAAAAAACTGATTATAAATAATATATCAATTATACATTATTTCTGTCTGCCCCTCTCTTAGGGAAGAGAGGGGGGTTGGTGGAATGATTGTGGGGGTTTGATGGGCAGAAGAATGATTATTGGAAGTTGCATACAACTTTACGTTGTATTGTTATCTTTTTTTGAATATTTAGATAAAATTATTTCACCTATAATTATCATAAATACACATGATAAAATAAATAAAAATAATGAAATCAATGCAATAAAATATTTAGAATAAAATTTTGATATAACTGACATAATATGAATATCGTAATTTATTAATATTAATAATTTTAATATTAATAATATAGTAAATAATATAATACTTATAAAAAAAATTATAATACATAATATGAAAAACCCTTTAAGATGTTTTAAATTTAAACAAATATAATTTTCAAAAAATTTTTTGTTTTCTTCTCTTTTTTCTATTTTAAAAAATATTTCTCTAATATTATTATATTTTGGGTTTTCAATAAACTTTTTGTTACACAATTTAAAATAACCACTAAAAGTATCCAATAATATTTTTTTGTTGATATAACCATCTTTACTCATTATACAATAAAATTCTAACATATCATAAAAATGATTTTTCTTCTGTTTGTGTTTTCCATTATTTATATTTCCTTCATTTTTTATTTTTTTAAATACTTTTTCTATATTTTTTAGTATTTTCCTAATATCTTTATAATGTGATCTTTTAATAGCATGCTTTACTGAAATATATATAACAATAAACCCAATTATTTGAATAATAATACCAGTTATTTGAATAATTATTTTAATTAAATCAAAAGAATTATTACTCATTAATGCTCCTAATTTAATATATTTTTTTTATCTAATATCCTCTGAATATATTATATCTATTAGTCTTTGTATTATTTGTTTGATTAGAATATATTTTTCTTTATCAACTCTATTGTCGTACCTTAATTTATCGTTTTTATATCTAAGTATTAAAATAGCTTCAATATTCTCAGTCTCAAGCTTTAATATATTATCTTCACTATTTGAAATATTTTCCTCTTCTATGATTTCACTATATTGATCTGAAGGTCTAAGTGACGTTAAATATTCTTTTGGTATTTCAATTTCTTTAATTATTCTTTTATGAGTATCAGGGACTTTAATAGGGGTAAGACTTTCCAATAATTCTTTTCTATCTTCATTGTCATATTTATTAATAAAGCTAATTAACTCATTATATTTACGAGTATTAATAATTGTATAATTCCTTTCAATTCCTTTACCACTATTTATTATGTCATCATCCATAGCATACCTCCTAAAAATAATAGTGTTATATTTCTAATTATTCTAATTTTAGAGTAAAAAAAAGATTTCTCAAGTATTATTTATAATATTAATTTTTAAAAAAATATTTTAATGTTTCTTATTTAATTGTCTTTTCTATCATTTCTTTAAAAATTTTATTAAAACAAATACACTAAAATATTATTCAATATTAAAAAATAATTTTCTTGCTGAATCCTCATGAAGATCATATTCTGCAATATGGTAAGAAGCTGGATTTACCGATTTAGAATATAAATTAATAGGGAATTTATCAAAACATATTTCTGCCACAACAGTAGCAAAATCTTTATCATAACAATCTTGTAAAATATTTAAATTTGTTGATGGAAAACTATCCTTAAACTCTTTATTATAAGATGGTTGAAAATACCTAATGAATGAAGCTTCAAATAGACTTATTCTCTCTTGTTCACTAGTGCCAAATAGTTTATCTAGTCCAGATTTAATCCTTGAATTTCCTTTTTCAATTTCTTTTGCAAATGGATTGAATACAGTAAAAACTTGTGTATTTGGCTGTATTTCAAGTAAAAGAATTGAAATTTCAAAGCCTTCCGGAACACCTTTTAGAGATATTTTTTGTAATGTTTCATGTTGTAACAATCTATCTATTGCTGTTCTGGATCCTTCAGAACCGTACGATTGGCCGATATATATTACATTAAAATTGAGAACATTGAATTTATTATTAATTAACTGTAATATATCCAATCTAGAATACCAATATTTTTCATGTAATTTATTCTCTAAATAGTAATTATTATTTTCAGATTTTAATAAATACCCATCTGGTAATGTTTTTTTAAGAGTATATTGTTTATCAAGAATTGAAAAATTAAAAAATAATTCTTTTTTTCTTTGTGTTGCTCTAAATCTTTTAATCGAAGGAAGAAAACCAATAAAATATATATGACATGACTCTATTATGTTTTTATTAGATTCTAAAATTTCTTTTTCGTAAATCATTTTTGCAGGTATAAGAACGTAACTTGTTGCATATATATCAAGAGCATGTTCTACATCAAAAAGAGCATCACTAAATTTGTTTTTATACGAGTGACTTTTATCTAATTTATTGTTAAAGTTCTTCCCCATATATATCCTTGAGTAGACACACCGCCCCCTATCGGTTCATCCACACTCCTTCATCTAACTAAGCCCTTAAAAACCACACTCATCCCTTTCCCCTATCAAAACTCTCCGTGCAACTCCCCCTCACCACTTTTACATTAATAAAGCTATTTGATATAAACAAATTTTTTTATGAGTAAAAGTGGTGAGGGGTGTGGCATATTCATCAAAAGAGCATATATTATTAAATAATATTTTAATTATACATACTTTCAGTGTGCATCTTGCGTTCATCAGCGGTTACTCATTTATCCTTTTACAATTCGTGTATAGTCTTTATGTTATCTTCACCCAAAAAACATCTATTTTAAAAACATCTTCAGCATCTTCATCTTGCCTTCATAGGGAGGATAGCGTACAGGGACATCGATTTTTGTTGATTTTTTAAGTACTGACTTATAATGTGTGAATGTATCAAATGTTGACTTGCCGTGATAACTGCCCATACCGCTGTTGCCTACTCCGCCGAAGGGCAGATAAGGAGTCGATGCATGTACAAGCGTATCATTGATGCTGCCCCCGCCGAAGGGGACTTTCCGGATCAATTCTTCCTGTTTTTTATTATCTTTTGTAAAATAATAAAATGCAAGAGGTTTTGGATTTGATATGATATAATCGATTACTTCATTGATATCCGTAAAGTCCATTATGGGTATTATAGGCCCAAAAATTTCTTCCTGCATTATAGGATCTGCAGGTTTGATATTCTTTATGATTGTGGGTTCTATATATTTGTCCTTTTTATTTCCCGAGCCTCCAATACATATCTCGCCTTTTTTCATAAGATTTAATAATCTGTCAAAATGTTTTTCATTAATGATTCTACAAAAATCATTGCTCTCCTTTTTGTTTTCACCGTAAAATTTATTAATGTATTTTTTTAAAGACTCAATTAGATCATCCCGCACATCTTTATGTACAAAAAGATAATCAGGACATATGCATGTCTGTCCTGCATTCAAATACTTACCCCATGCAATCCTTCTTGCTGTTAAATCAATATCTACATCCTTGTCTACTATACAGGGGCTTTTCCCTCCCAGCTCCAATGTAATGGGAGTTAAGTTTTTACTTGCCTTCTCCATAACGATCCTGCCGAGATAGGGGCTTCCCGTAAAACATATGTAGTCATATTTTTCCTCTAAAAGCGCCTTATTTACATCTCTGCCGCCCTTAAAAACAGTTATATATTCTGGCGGGAAAACAGATTTGATTATTTTTTCGATAATATTGGATGTATTTTTAGAATAATCGGCTGGTTTTAACACGACACAGTTGCCGGCAGATATAGCACCGATTAATGGTATCATTAATAATAGGAAGGGGTAATTCCACGGGGCAATAATTAATACAACGCCGTACGGCTCCGGATAAATGTAGCTTTTTGCAGGGAAATGTAAAAATGGAGTTTTAACTTTTTTAGGTTTAGCCCATTTTTTTAATTTTTTAATATGTCCCCTTATTTCTTCTAGGAATAATCCCACCTCAGCCGCATAAGCCTCAAATTTAGGCTTTCTTAAATCCTTATTTAAGGCATCCAAAATATTCTCTTCATTTTCAATAACAGCTTTTCTTAATTTCCTTAAACTCTCCAATCTGAAATTTATATCCTTTGTTTTATGAGAATTAAAAAAAGCTCTTTGTTTTTCTACCGCTTTACTAATTTTATTATCAGGCATATAATGCTCCTTTATAAAATAATAAAATTATTATAGCATTTAAGTAAAATATTTATAATATAATTTTTATTTAATAAAGGCTTTTTAAAATCTTTCAAAATATTATGGTTTTAAAATCTTCTTTATATGTTAATGCTTTTGCGGTTACTTTTATGATTCCCTTAATTAATTTAATAAATTAATAAAGGTATAATTTATAGAAATTGACATTTTATAAATTATAAATTATAAACATATAATATGAAAAAGTTAGATCAAACAGGAAAGAAACAGTATACAATAAAAATTGTCCAAAAATTTATTGAAAATCCGGTGCTTTTTAAAATAGGACCAGTAATTATAATAAAATACGGCATAATTATAGGCATTACAGCCTTTATAACAATATCAGCATTTCTAATTTATATCTATTATTTTAAAAATCAATATTTTAATCTATTTACAAAATTTGTTTTATTCCTGCCTTTAACTACAATACTAGGTTCATACTTATTAGGATATATATTGAGAATAAAAGAAATAATTAAAGATATAAATAAAATAAAAGAAATACATTTTTTCTTTTTCGGCGGTTTTATACCGAGTATTATAATGCTTATAATCTTAAGTATAAAATATAAAATCAATTATTTAATTCTTTCAGATATTCTGATACCATTTCTGCTTTTTCAGCATGGATTGGTAAAATCTGCATGCCTAAATTACGGCTGCTGCGCCGGAAGACCCAAAAAAACACACGGATTTGTGATTATTTATAATTCACCATTATCAAAAATAAACCGTTTTCATAACTTTAACAACATGCCTTTATATCCGGTACAAATTTATGAAGGAGCAGGATGCCTTTTTATAGGAGCTTTTATATTATTTATTCAATGTATTATTAATATTACAGGATTACCGTCAGCACTTTATTTTATATTATATGGATCATTAAGATATATAACAGAAAAATACAGATATTATAAATCAGATAAAAAAGTAAACCTCTGGCAATTTTTTTCTATTTTATTAATTATTTCCGGTATAATTATGTTATTATTTATAACTCCGTATTCACAAAAAGATATTAACATAAATACAATTCAGCAAAACAGCATCAAACCTATAATTTTTTTAGCTCTAAATATATTTATCCTTTATTTCATATTTTATGGAATTCATTTTAAAAAAGTAGGATACTGGGGAGATTGATATAGTAAATAATAAAAAAATAAATATAATTACATCAATTGCCGGTTTAGGATTATTAATACCCGCATTGTCTACTGCAAAATTCTTAAAAGATAAGAATAATAATTTTAAATTATATTTCATTGAAGATTTGATACCGTTTAATTGGAAAAAAAAATTATTCCATAATTATGAAATGATTGCTAAAAATCATTTATTACTCACAAAAATCATAACAAACACTTACGGGTTATTTACCGGTACTGTATTTAAAAAATTATGGAATGATATTGAGAAGAACAACTGCAATTTTCTTACTAATATTAAAAATGAAATATGCATAGTATTTCATGGTTTTGCATCAAGAATAATTACAATGATTAATAAAAATTTAAAAGACAATGATAAAAATAAAATAATTGAAATACATACAAACTGGGGATTATCTCCTCATTGGGATAAAAATAAACCTGAAAATGCAATAAGGATCGGACCTCCGGGAATAAAATATTTTGAAGGACTGGGCATCCCGATAGAACAAACTCGAACACCGGTAAAAGATAAAAATACCGATAAAAAAAAGATATTGATCATGAGTGGAGGCTGGGGCATCGGGAAAAATATTAATATTATCAGTACTCTTATTAAAAAACACTTCTCTATCAGGATAGCAATAGGTGATAATTTTAAACTGGGCAGTAAAATAATTAAATTATTTAAAAATGAATTTACAAATAATTCCCTTGAAATATACAGTCTGACCTGCCCTACAAAAGTTTTAAGCAAGCATTACATAACCGATCATTATATCAATAATAATAAGTTTTTCCCAAAAATAGTAAAATGGGACGAAGATATGAGTTATCTTGAAAAAAACAACAGCAGTAATCCTGTTGACAATCTTAGTGAATTCTCCCCATTTCATTATTTATGTGATAAAATTGACTTTCTTGTTACAAAACCCGGAGGCATTACTCTGTATGAAGCCGGCATAAATAAAATAAAAACATTACTGCTCCCGCCTTTGAATATCCAGGAAAAATGGAATTATAATTACTGGTTAAATAAAAATGCATACAAAAAATTTTCTATAAATAATATTGCAAAAATTAATAATTATAATATATCTAATGAATTATTAGATAAAATATGTCCGAAAGATGCAATAAAAAATTTATATAAAATAATTATCAATAATAAAATTAAATGAATAGCAGAAAAAATATTATAAATATTATCAAAATGTTTTTAAAATTCTCAGGAAGAACCAAGCAGATATTAAAAACAGGAATCGACCTTTTTTATAGAAACCAACTCTACAATTTAAATAAATTTGACAAAATACCCATGCCGAGATTTATCGGAGTAAAATTAACAAATAAATGTGATCTGAGATGCAAAATGTGCATGCAGTGGGGTAAAAAAGGCTCTCATTATAATTATAGTAAAGAAGAAAAAAACATGGAAATAAAATGGGATAATTTAAAAAAAATTTTGATAACCCAGGAAAAAACAAAACCTACTGTAATATTATGGGGAGGAGAGCCTTTACTGTATTCAAAATTTGCTGATTTACTTTATCTGCTTGATGAATTAAAATATCCTTTCGATATATGCACTAACGGAATCAATCTAGATAAGTATATAGATACTTTTAAAAAAATAAAAAACAATTTCGGTATTTTAGTAAGTTTGGACGGTGTAGAAAAAATTAATGACTCTATTCGCGGCAGAGGTTCATTTAAAAAAATAATTAATGGCATTCATACAGTTATTGATATTAATAACAGCAGAAAAAACTCAGAGAAAATACTTTTAGGAATTGAAGTAACAATAGTAAAAGAAAATATAGAGCATCTTTATAATTTCTGCGAATATTTAAATAATATGGATTTGTCATGGATAATTTTTAATATGCAATGGATATTAAATAAAGAAACAGGTATGCTGTATGAAGATTATTTATTAAGAGAATGGTTTAATAATAAAAAAAATAATGATAAGCCTAAAAATTGGAGCTGGACAAATTATCTTGATCATATAAATAAGGATAAAATTATAATACTTAAAAATGAATTAACCAAAATCCAGAAAAATACATGGAAAATACCGGTTATCTTTCAACCGCCAATAACACCGGATAATATTGAAGATTATTATTATCAAATCGATAAACCTACTGCAAATAGAAGACATTGCAGAGTGCATTGGTCAAAAATAGAGATTTATCCGGATGGGAGTATTTTTGCATGCAAGCAGTTTCCTGATGTAAAATTAGGCAATATTTATTCAGATAACCTGGAAGAAATATGGAATGGAGATGCTTTTATAAATTTCAGAAAATTAATTAAAAAATCAATTCTGCCGATTTGTGCAAAATGCCCCATGTTATATACATATGGTAAATAAAATTTCCTACCAGCTAACAATTATTCCGATTTCCCATCTTACTTCTTTTAAATCAGTATATTGGGATGATGTAAAGGGATAATATGTAATCCAGTGGAATAAAAGCTTGCTTTCCAGGCCCAGTACAAATCTGCTGAATCTGACTATATCAAAGTAAAAATTAAAATCTATAATCGTACCGATTTCTAAAACCTGTTTAAGGAATTCTGTTCCTCTGCTTGTCCCAAATTCTTCAGCAGTTTTAGCTTTTCCTGTATCCAGGTGATAATTAGGATTTTCATTCCAGAAATAAGGCATAATAACATTCCTTTCATCTCCCAGCCTGTAGTATCTGAAATGAAATTGCATTTTTATTAATCTTTTTGGTATCATTTTATCTTTGAGAGAATGAAAATAAACATCATTCTGGTAACCGGCAGTATATTCCTCTACATCATACAAATCACTTCGCCAGCCTACTGCAAAATCAATGCAGTTAGAATTAGGTCCAAACATAAATCCTAAAAAATTACCAATCCTGTTTACTCTTTCCACCTCATCATCATCAGGGGGATCATCCTCATCATATCTGTCTGTATACTCATATCTTACATATTCATAATTAAAATTACTGTCACGAGCATACATATACTTGCTGACTACACCATATTCAAAATTAATATATATGTTTTTTAAAATAAAATCCGCAATAGGATTTAAATTTAAAAAACGCGTAAATAAATACCCCCTTAACTCACCTCCAAAAATTAAACCAAGTTTTATAGGATGCTTTTCTTTTAAACCAATTAAATAAGCACCTGTATTAGAATCATCAAATAATAACTCTCCATATAATCGCCATCCATTAAATCCTATATTAAAGTCAATACCAGCCATAATATTTGCCGTATGCAGATTATATCTTGAACCTTCCTTGTCCTTAATTATACCTGAAATCATTTGAGCACCAATATAAGTAAAAAAAGGATTTACATACCAGGGATTTAAATTTTCTCCTACAAAATAAACTCCTTCAAAAATACCAAATCTAATCCATGGCAATGGTCTTATATTCAGCTTATGAGAATACAAAGATTTACCGTAATATACATCATATATATTTTTATCATTTTTAAAAACCGAATCACCCGTAATTATACTATCCCCTCTGTACCAGGGTCCCTGATGAGGTCTGACAATACTATAAATTAACTCAATATCAGCAAACCTGCTTAACATAGCTAAAATCTTTAAGCCAAACAATGATCCCGAATAATCATCAATCATAAGATGGTTATATATTGCATCAGATGATAATAATTTTTGATACCCCAGTTTAATATTAAAATATTTATGTTTATAACCTACATATGACTCATTTAAAAAAGGCAGAAAATTTATCCACCATGGAAGACCTTGCGAATAATTAACTAAATTATTTTTACTTACATATATGTCACCTGCAAAATAAAAGCCTAGAAGTTCCGGCGGATCTAAATATAATCTGATTTTTCCGCCGATATCAGAATAATAATTTAAACCTATGCTTGCAAAAAATAGTGCGTATGATTTTCTTAGATAACTGCTTAATCCATATGTCCCGTTTTTTTCATTTAATCCGGAATCATTATAATCATTTTTTTCTATAAGAGGGTATATACTATAAACAGAAATCAATAATAATAAAATATAAATTGATTTTCTTCTTAACAGGCTTATTAAAAACATCCTGTTATACTTTTAACATAGTAAAATGTTTTAATAAATGAAATTTTAAATTATAATGATTTTATTTTTTAAAGATAAACCCGGCCAGGTTATTCATAATACTCGAATGCATCAATTATATCAAGATAAACACCGTCAAACCCGGCATCAATGATTTTTTTAAGATAAGAAGCATCATTACCGAATATGATATCCTGCCAGTCTGTATACCAGTATTTTACTTTATAGTTGCCCGGCCAGTCAGGATTTTCCTCATCAAGCCATACAGGCGGATTAGTATCCCAGCTTGACTGCCAGTAATACCTGTAATCTTCAGCTTCACCGATACTCATATAAGCAATAACAAGCCTATCCGCACTATTTAATTTCTTCTTTAAATCAGACAAATCCGAGGGCAGCAATGCATTCCCATCAAAATAAAGATCGATAATGAGTATGTCATGATTGGTATTTTTTAAGGCATTTAAATAATCGGTTTTATTGCTGAAACTGTCAGGATTTATTAAATATAAAAAATTTTCAGCATCCGGCAATGAGGTAATATCATCGGTATTAACATTGTAAGGATTAACCGGGTAACCCGGCACATTATCAAGCTCTCTATGATCCGCTGCGAATGAAATATATCCCTTATTAAAATTTTTCGTATAAGAATCATCAACATTACTCAATGTACTGCAGTAATCTGTTACTAAAACCTCAACTCCATTATCCTCTGCTGTATCAAGAAAAGCAGTCATATAATTGGTTTCACCGGCAGGTGTAGCAACATTATCATTATCATAACCGTAAAAAAGATCTTCCTGGCCTACACCGTCTATTGCATTAATATAATCAGTTGCAGGCGGGCCGTCTTCTTCTCCATTAACAGTTAAAAGCTCAATACCGTTTTGAGGTATGACAATAAAATTACTATTAATACCCTTAGCATAGATGCTGATATCCTCAACTAAACTCCTCATTTCATTCCTGTAATTTTCATTATAACCGCCATTATTGTTGCTGTCAGAATCATCGCTGTCTGGTGTTTTATCATAAGGTATGCCGCAGCATATTAAAAGCATGTTAAGTATAATTATCATAGCAGATAACATTTTATTCATAAAGATCATTATATCTCATTATAATAACAAAAACCAATATTTTACATTTTTAAAAAAAATAAATAGATAATTAGCCGATAATCTTGACAACTGCCGATATAATTATTATGATGCATTTTTATTCAGGAGAATACTTTGATACTCGCACTAGACATAGGCAACACCAATATCGAAATAGGAGTACTGTCCCACAAAAAAGGCGATTTTAATATCATTGCAAGTGCAAGATATTATACAAGGCTGGATGTTACATCCGATCAAATGGCTATTTTTATTTTAAATTTTTTAAAAATAAAAAATATAGATGAAAAACAAATCAAGCGCATGGTATTCTCATCGGTTGTACCGCCCTTAAATAATCTGATAAGAAAAAGTTTTTCAGATTACTACAATAAAGACATTCTAGAAGTAAATGAAACTACAAATATAGGCATCATAAATTGTTACAAAAATCCCGGAGAGGTCGGTAGCGACAGGCTGGTGAATGCCGCAGCAGCATATAATATTTATAGAAAAAACTGCATCATCGTTGATCTAGGTACGGCAACAACTCTATGCGCGGTTACAGAAGATGGTAAATATCTAGGAGGTGCTATATTCCCCGGCATAAGTACATCTACAAATGCTTTAATACAAAAAGCAGCAAGACTGCCCGCAATTAAAATCCAGACAAAAGATAAATTATTCAGTGAAGATACTACATCAGCTATAGAATCAGGAATTTACTTTTCATATTATCATGCATTAAAAGGCATGACAGATCAGCTTGCAAAAGAGGTAGGTTTTAGGGATTATCTAAATATCGGTACAGGCGGTTTTGTTTCTATATTTAAAGAAGCAAAGCTTTTTGATATAATAGAACCTTTACTGACTTTAAAAGGTTTAAAAATTATTATTGATTTAAATTAAGAAGTAAGACTTTGGAAAAGATAATACAAAAAAATAAAGACGGTATTCTTAAACTTGATAACGGTTTATCAAAAACAACAAGCGATAATAAAGATATAGTTTCATTTAATAATATAAAACTATTAGATATATCATATAATGAATATAATGAAAAAAAAATAAAAATTAACTTCTATAAAAAGTACAGTATTATTTCACCAAAAATTGATACAATAAAAAACTCATATGAGATAAATTATTATAATGCCCCGTTAAAAGAAAAAGAAATATTGGAGCATAAATATATAATTATAAAGACGCAAGGATTTTTTTTATTATTTAAATTAGATTTTTCAAACTGCTATACACTAACAAATGATATAAAAAATAAATACGGTATTGAGATCAAATATGTAAATAATCAATATTTCAATATAAAATTATCGCTTTTTAATGATTCATATGACTTATATAAAACAATATCAAATTTTAAAAAAATCATTCCACTATGGGGATATAATATAGGTATCCTGGTAGATTATTATAAAAACAATGTAATGTTTTCTGAAATTATTAAAATATTTAAAAAAAATATATCATATATAATTATAAATAATTCACCAGTAATAGAAGAACTCAATAATTATAAAATCAATAACATCAATAATTATCTGGAAAAATTAATATTAAATGATTTAAAATATATATTCCAGTATGATAATACAATCTCTAAAGAATCAAATAAAAATAATCAGGTATTAAAATATAGAAACGGAAATCATGTAATATTTAACAATAAACAATATTTAGATTATTTTAATAATGAAAGCAAAGATTTCCTTTTTAAAGTTTACAGCAAAATATTAGAGAAAAAAAGCAACGGCATATACCTTAATTCATCATATCCTGTTATTAATAATGAAGAGGAGTATAATAAAATAACATGTAAAGGCGACAGAGAAATCTTAACATATTCAAATAACATAAAAAAAGGCGTCTCAATATTAAATAATTTAATCGATAGGCTTAATGATAATGAGAATGAAAATATGTATTTTTCAAATATATTATCAGACGATTTTATTAATACATTTTTTTTAATGGAATATAATGGTGCATTAAAAAAAATAATTACAAAGATATGCCATATATATAAACAGGGATATATTAATTTTGGTATTATATTTAAACAAACAAATTTTAATTTATTATCAAAAATCTCATATAAAAAACTGATAATTTTATTACTGCCTATACCGGTTGTTTTTGATATAGAAATAATAAATGACATTATCAATAAAAACAATAAAGCAAAAGAATTATTACCGGATATATTAAAAATAAGATCTCAATTTTTAACATTATTCGATAATATTATATATAATTTTAAGAATCACGGCATACTTCCTGTAACATCATATTCTTATCAGGATAACATATCCGGATTAATTTTAGGAGAATCAATATATATTGCATTTATTACAGACAGACTTCTGGATTCTATCATATCATTGCCTAGGGGCAAGTGGTACAGTATATCTGATTATATAATAATTAAAGGTGAAGGAAATTTCATACAGCAATCAAATAATAAATTATTTCATTTTTTCCTAAAATCAGGTTCAATAATACCTATTAATAACAGCACATCATATTCTAATAAAATTAAATTCATGATTTATCCGGAATATTTAAAAGACGAAAAAAATAATATTACTATTAATAAAATAAAATCCAGAATACTTGAAAGAGTAGATGCTGAAAATATGATCATTCATGATTTTAAATTATCTTCAAAAGCAAATGAGATTATCATAAATTATTCTTTCAAGAGTAAAATAGATATAAATAACATGATATCATTTCATATAATTATTGAGGATTTAAATATTATTAATATTAAATTGAATAATAAAAAAATATTCTTTAAAAAGTATAAAAACAAGCAATATTTGGAATTTGAAATATCAAATAAAACAAACAACAATAATATAGTTATTCATTACTCAATCTAACAAAATCTTCCAATAATTTTACAGCTTTTTTTGATATTGCAGCTTCTCTTGCCATTTCATAACCGGATTTGATACTGTCTGCAATTCCATATAAATGCAAAGCGGCACCGGTGTTTAAATAAACCAATTTGGACTTATTGGACTCATTTCCATTTAATATATCCAAACATATTTCTTTATTTTTATCAGTATCACCGCCTATAAACTCATTATGATCAATAAGCTTTAACCCGATCGACTCAGGATTAAATATATATGATCTTATCCATCCATCCTTTAACTCTGCTATTTTTGTAGGTGCAGATAAAGATATTTCATCCAGTCCGTCCAGTCCGTGTACAACCATAGCTCTTTTTACTCCAAGCAGTCTTAAGGATTCACACATAATATTTACATATTCTTCATCAAAAACGCCTATAATTTGATGAGTAGCATATGCGGGATTAGATAAAGGTCCGACCAGATTAAACAATGTTTTAAATCCCAGTGTTGTTCTTGATGGAGCAACAAATCTCATGGCGCTGTGAAATTTCCTTGCATATAAAAATGTTAATCCGATATTTTTAAAAACCTTATAACTGGTTTCAGGAGTCATTTCAATATTCACTCCCAATTTTTCCAGGAGATCCGCACTTCCCGATTTACTTGTAGCCGCCCTGTTGCCATGCTTGACAACTTTTGCCCCGCATGATGCCGCCAAAATGGAAACAACAGTTGATACATTAAATGTCTTTGCACCCTTTGATCCGCCGGTGCCGCAGGTATCCAGCCTATTTTCCCCCTCTACTGGTTTTGGGAATAATGCAGCTTTTTCCCTGAGCACGGAAGCAAAACCGGCAAGCTCTTCTGATGTAACGCCCTTTATTTGTAATGAAGTTAACAAGGATCCGATTTGTGAATCATGAAGATTTCCTTCCGTTATCTCATCCATTATTTCATATGTATTCTTCATTGTTAAATTTTTACCGGCCAATAAATCCTGTAAATATTTTTTTATATCAATTGATTCTCTCTTATAATTTAAAAAATTTTTTACTAATTTTTCACCTTCTTTTGTTCCAATTGATTCCGGATGAAACTGCAGCCCGACAAGACAGTATTCTTTATGCTCAACTGCCATTACTTCCCCATCCTCAGCCTTTGCCGATATTACAAAACAACCGGGGATGTCTTTTTCCTTACCTGCAAGAGAATGATACCTTGTTGCTTTTAAATCAGGTTCGATATTCCTGAATATACCCTTACCGTTATGAATCATCTTTTCTACTTTACCATGTACTATACGGTCGGCTTTAACAATAGGTACCCCGTAAGCCGCTAAAATGGATTGATGCCCCAGGCATACACCCAGTATGGGAAATTTACCCTTTAATCTTTTAACAACATCAATGCAAATTCCCGCCTCATAAGGAGTACCGGGTCCCGGTGATAAAACAATATGAGTCGGATTTAATTTCTCTATTTCTTCAATGGTTATTTTATCTGATCTAAAAACCTTTAATTCATAATTTAATTTTAAAAATATCTGATACAGATTATATGTAAATGAATCATAATTATCTAAAATCAAAATCATAGCTTATTCTTCCTCCTTCTTCTTGATGCCTATTGCGGTCATTAATGCCGCTGCTTTATTTTCCGTCTCATAAAATTCAAATTCAGGATCAGAATCATATACAATCCCTCCTCCTGCCTGCAGCCAGATTTTATTTTTTTTATAAACTGCACATCTTATTACTATACAGCTGTCAAATGATCCGTCTTTTTCAAAATAACCTACAAGACCTGCATAGGGTCCTCTTCTTTGTTCTTCAAGATAATCGATTGTTTTTATTGCCTGTATCTTCGGTGCACCGCTTACCGTACCTGCGGGAAAAGTCGCCATAATTGCATCTTCTGCCGTTTTATCCGGTGCTAATGTACCTTCAACCTGACTGACGATATGCATTACTTTAGAATACCTTTCTATAACCATTTCATCAACTACTCTAACCGTACCGCCGACAGACACCTTTCCTACATCATTTCTCCCAAGGTCAAGTAACATAAGATGCTCTGCTTTTTCCTTTTCATCATTAAGCAGCTCTTTTTCCAATGCAAGATCCTCTTCCTTGGTCCTGCCTCTTTTTCTGGTACCGGCAATCGGTCTTACAATAACCTTGTTGTTCTTAACCTTAACCATAACCTCAGGAGATGCACCAAAAAGCACAAAATCATTAAAGTCTAAATAAAGCATGTATGGTGACGGATTTTTCATCCTTAGATTTCTATATGCAGTAATAGGAGACAGTTCCGTATCTATTTCAATTCTTCGAGAAGGCACACATTGAAAAAGATTACCCTTGATTATTTCTTTTTTAATGTATTCAACTTTATACATATATGCCTGTTTATCATTAGGGTTATATATTACTCTTGATTCTTTTTCTTCAAACAAAGGATCATCATATGATTCACTCATTATTTCCTTTAATCTTTTTTCAATTATATCAAGCTCTTTATTTAGATCTATATCAATCATCTCACCGTCATATTTAACGGCAGCAAGTAGTATCTCATCATGCAGATGGTCAAATACAATAAAGGATCTTCCGAAAATAAATGCGGATTCATAAATATCCCTGTTATCATCCTGAAACTTGAAATTTATTTCTTCAATCTCACCAAAAAACTCATAACCTAAAAATCCGACACCGCCTAAAGGTATGGGAAACTCATAAAGCTCTTTATTATCAGGTGCCCTTTTCCTGAACCGCTTTAAAATAGACAAAAAGTTGTCATTTTTACCTTTTATGTAATAATCTTTGCCGGATGTATCTTTTAAATAATATTTTGCACTTTTTTTATATATAGTAAAAGCTTCATTTACAACAATAATTGAATATCTGCTTTTTCCTTTTTTAGTATCTGCTGACTCTAATAATACCTTAATACCTAACTGGGATAATATCTTGATTGGAGTTAATCTATCGGCAGCAATTCTTCTTATCTTAATACTTGCCTGGTTGCCTTCATTTGTATTAAAATTAAACATAGTATATCTCCTATAAGTAATTACAGCAAAAAGATATTAGAGTATATTTTTTTTATGACAGCTTTATCTGATTTTGAATAATATAAAACTTATTTATTAAATGTTTACTCTAAAATTAATTATATTGAGAGATAAATTAACATAAAATAAATATTTTTTGTATTATTTTTTTTATATTACTTGGAATAATTTAATAAAGACAGGAATATTAATTGCTTTTTTCTATCTCCCAGCTACCGTCAGCGTCCATATCACCATCAAGACTCCTCTCTAAATTCATATCAAAATCACCTTCTCCATAATTTTTTATAAAATCAAGAGTGCCTTCCAATTTAATTGTAACCTTATCATTTATATTATCATCATCAAGCTTTAATCTAGCATCAAGCTCCGCTTCAAATGTATAAGTATCAGTTATTTCATAGGTACCTTCAAGTTTTCCATAATGATTGGTATAATTTTCATCATTATTAAACTCAACATAAGCTTCGATTTCATTATTATCATAAAAAAATATTTCCATTTTGCCCTTATCACCAGAATTATCATAATCCAGCTCCCCGACCCATACAGTTCCCTTAACATACTGTTCTTCCGTACAAGAATTAAATATTAAATAAAGAGAGATTAAAAAAATTATAAATATTAAAATTAAAGCTTTTTTAAATAAATCATTCTTCATATAATATATATTAGATCACAATCATATATTTTTCAATATTTTATAATAAAATATTTATAATATATAATCGTAATATTTAAACATAACCTTCATTTATTTTTTATTAATAAACTTACAGTTAACACTTCAACTGATTTGCCTTTACCGGTAGAATCAAGTTTTTCTTTTGTCTTTGCTTTTATAGAAATCCTATCTTTATCAAGATTCATTATTTCCGATAATCTGTCAATAATAACAGGTATATATTTTTTCAATTTCGGTTTTTCACATATTATGGTTGAGTCCAGATTATTTATATAAAAACCTTTATTTTTAACCAGTGCCATTGTTTCTTTCAATAATATGCTTGAATCAATATCCTTATAAGCTGGATCGTTATCAGGAAAATGACATCCGATATCTCCTTCATTAATAGCTCCTAATAATGAATCAATTATAGAATGTATTAAGACATCTCCATCGGAATGAGCTTTAAATCCTTTTTTAAATGGTATACAAATATTGCCGATAATAAAAGCTTTATTTTTTACCAATTTATGAATATCATAACCATTACCTATTCTTATTTCCATAATAATTTATTCTTCCTTAAAATCATTTTTGCCAAGTTTAAATCATTCTTAAATGTAATCTTTAATAAATCATTATCTCCATAAATAATTTTAATATTTTTATAATGATTAGCATATACTTCAGTGTCATCAGTAAATATACTTAAATCTTTTGATTTTTTATATGACAACATTATATTTTTAAATAAAAAAATTTGAGGAGTCTGTATTTCTACCAAATCACTTCTCTTTGGATGAGTAATAATCATTCCTTCATTATTGCATATTTTTATTGTATTTACAGGTGTTACTCCGGGAGATGCAGCACCATACTGTAAAGCCATTTTAAATGTATTAATAATAATATCTGCCTTGATAAAGGGTCTTGCCGCATCATGAACCGCAACATAATCACAGCCGCCATTAAATTCGATTTTTTTTAATGCATTAAATACAGAATTATATCTTTCTTCACCTCCTTCAACTATAACAATTTTATCATTATTATTTTTAAAATATTTTTTAATTAACTTAGTACAATATGAAATAAAATTTTTAGAAACAACAATATAAATTTTTCTTATAAAATCCAGTTTATAAAAAGAGAAAACAGGATACCAAATCATTGGTTTATTATTTATTTTTATAAAAGGCTTAGGCAGTTTTGTATTAAATCTATTACCCTTCCCTGCTGCAACAATTATTACATCTAATTTTTCTTTCATGCTGTTTAATGAAATCCTTATATAATGAAATTAACCATTGTTGCAAAAATTATAAAGGCTTCAATGATTTTTTATTATACATTTAATATTTAAATATACAATAAATGCATATTTTTATTAACACTATATTTATAGAATCTTCATGTACTTTATGATATAAAATACACTTTTAAAATATCACTTGTGATTACTAATTTTTATCAATTTCATCGGATTGCAGATAAATATTATATAGTAAAGAACCATTAAGTCTTCCGATTATCTCTAATGAATCGATTAAAGTTTTATTGGGAATATTATTATCCAATTTTAATCCCAGGAAAATCCCGATAACACGTCCGGAAAATATAAAAGGAATAAATAATTGAAAATCGATATCAGAATCATTTAAGATATTCTGGAAAGTATTAAAATTATCTTCCGCAGGTAAAATAAGCAATGAGCTTTCTTCAATAATTTTTTTATAAATCCCTCCAAATTTTAAATCAAATGAAAGTTTATCTTTTATATCATTATTAATATTACTGCCCTGCCAAAAAACAAATTTCTCTTTTATAGGTGAATATACAAATAAAATACTCTTAGTAAAATTAAAGTGTTTTAAAATAATATTATGAAAATTCTTACTGGCATCCTGATCAATTTGTAACTGATGGATTTCTTTTGATATCTGGTTAATAGTATTAAAATATTTTATAGTATTAATTTCTGTTTCATTAAATTTATTTGTAGTTTCTTTATCACTTTCAGATAACTTTTTTATTCTTTTAAAACCTAAATAATCTAATGTTTTATTTAATAAACCAGATTTAATATTTCTTTGATTTTCTAAAAACTCTTCCCTGTACCGAAGCGCCCTTCTTAATAAACTCATCAATTTATCCCATGCTGTAAATGATATTATTATAAACTGCCGGTAAATAGAAATTAAACTTCAATTTCTAATTTTTCAAATAATTCCTTATAAATCAAAAAAGTATCAGTTTCTGCAAATTCTTTTATCTTGTCTTCCGGAAGTGCATCCAATAAATTATCAAGATACTTTAATACTTCTTTAACACTCTTTTTTAAATTATCAGAATCATGCATATTAATATTTTCACTTTCTTTTTCAAGCATTTCTAGTTTTAATTCATCATATGATTCTTCACTATTTTCTTTAAAACTGTCTTCCCCTACTTCTTCTAAAATCAAATTATCCTCAGCTTCCTCATTCTCAACAAGATCAACATCAAGATCATTTAAATCTAAAGTTTCTGATTCTTCAATATCGGTTTCTTTCTTATCAGTAATTTCCGTATCTTTAATAATATTATCTAATTCTTCACTGGATAATGCTATTGTCTCATTCTCCTCAATTTCATCATTTATTGATTGTTTAGGAATATTATCAAGGTCAATATCGCCAAGATTCCCTCCCAAGTCATCTTTTACCTCATCTTCGATAACTTCCGAATCTATGTCTTCATCAAATACAGTTTGAGCATCAGTTAAAGGAGAAATACTATTTGTCAGATCATCTCCGCCTGATAAACCTATACTTGCAATATCTTCATCAAGCTCAGGCATTTCATTATCATCTGGAAATATTTTATCTTCTATATCAGTTAATTCCTCTTCCTCCAGTTTTATAGACTCTTCTATCTCATTCTTATCATCTTCTATTTCTGTTTCTCCAATTATATCACTATCTAATTGTGAAGGGATCTTATCTGTTTCATCAATATCTATCTCATTACCTACTAATTCTGCCCCATCTAAATTAATAAACTCAGATTTTTCATCCAATGTATCACTTTCTAAATCATCTGATGATATTTCAGAATCACCTATATCATCTACTTCTTCATCTAAAAGATCAATATCAAAATCTTCATTTGATGTATCCTCTTCAAGCTCAAGAGAAATATCCTCTTCATTGTCAAAACCACTATCTTCAAGTTCATCGGATTTTTCTTCCTCTAATATCAAATCGCCTAGATCACTATCATCATCAATACCTAAATCCTCAACAGATACATCTTCAACATTATCCTCATCAAGATCCAGGGATATATCTTCATCCAAATTTATATCCGATGAACCGCTTGACTCAGCAGGCTCTTCTTCCAATGTTAAATCGCCTAGATCACTATCATCATCAAGCGTTAAATCCTCAGCAGATACATCTTCAACATTATCCTCATCAAGATCCAGGGATATGTCTTCATCCAAATTTATATCCGATGAACCGTTTGATCCAGCAGGCTCTTCTTCCAATGTTAAATCGCCTAGATCACTATCATCATCAAGCGTTAAATCCTCAGCAGATACATCTTCAACATTATCCTCATCAAGATCCAGGGATATGTCTTCATCCAAAATTATATCCGATGAACCGTTTGATCCAGCAGGCTCTTCTTCCAATGTTAAATCGCCTAGATCACTATCATCATCAATACCTAAATCCTCAACAGATACATCTTCAACATTATCCTCATCAAGATCAAGGGATATGTCTTCATCCAAATTTATATCTACATCATCAGTTTTGATTGACTCCTCATCTAAATTTAAATCAATATCTTTTTCATCAATATTATTATTATCCAGGTCTTTATGCAAAAATTCATCCTGTTCTTCATCAACAACCAGCGGGTTTTTTTCCGGAATAGAAATATTTTCTATTTGATCATCATCTTCCATTTTTTTTAAATATTCATCTTCCGAAATTAATTCATTACTATCTGACTCAAAAGATTCAATTGTTTCCGGTTCAGATTTTAGATCAACTCCAAATTCTTCTTCAGATTCACCGAATGGTTCTCCTTTGTCATCCAGTAAATCTAAATTATAATCTTCATCTTTTAAATCAGATTCATCTTCATTTGATAATGTAAGCTGATCATCTAAACCAAGATCGGTTTTTAGATCAAAATCATCTGATTCTAAATCTGCATTATCTAAATCTGAATCCAAATCATTTAAATCATCATCATTAAATGATGAATCATCATCATTATCAAAATTATCAATATTTAAATCAGTATCCAATTCATCATCATCTATTGATATATCTCCCAGATCAGTATCATCATCAATATCCAATTCAAGATCCCCGTCATCCAATGAGACATCATCACCACTATCAATACTTGCATCATCTTCAAAATTAATTTCATTATTATCTATTCCAATATCTTCATTAATTGAATCAGTATCCTCTTTAAATTCCTCTGCAATATTCAGTTCTTCATCACTTACTAAGTTTTTATCATCTGCTCCTATATCACCTAAATCAATATCATCTGATAAATTGAGATCATCTTCATCTGTATTAATATCAATATTATCATCAATAGATAAATCATTAATATTGTCATCAAGATTTAAATCTAAACTGCTTTCTTCCTCATTGTCACTAATATCACTTTTATCTAAATTAAACCCGTCTTTATCCTCATCAATATTTAATTCTTCCATGTCATCTGCTTTCTCATCAGTATCATCCAATAAATCATTTGTATTCTCAGGAAGGTCTGATATATCTAATAAATCCAGATCCTCATCTGATATTGATATATCATCATCAAGGGATATATTATTATCTAAATCATCCAGCGAATTTAAATCATCATCCATTACTGCTGTATCATTTGAGTCATTAATATTATCAGGCATTTTAACCTCTTTTACTATTTATTTCTTTTTATATAATTCGGCAAATTTAGAAGATTTTTTATACCCTATATACTGAATTTAATGCATTATTTTTTTTTGTCAATAGAATTATAATTTCATAAAAAAAGGTTATTTTTTTTAAAAAATTTATAAAAAAATCCAAATATATATACAAAAATATTAACAACAAGTATTAATAAACCAAATAAAAAAAAATTTAATGAATCAATAATATCATTTTTTTTTAATTTCATATTAAATGGGTACTCCGTTAATAATTTAATATTTTTTTATTTAAAGTGTCAACATCAAAATATATATATAAATATTGTAATAATCTCTTTTAATAATAAAAAAAATATTGTAAATTAAAGCCCATTTCTTATAAATTACGGAGAAATAAATGACGGAAAAAAAATTGCCATTTACAAAAACTCAAATAGAAAACATTATTAAAAAATACCCCACTCCATTTCATATATATGATGAAAAAGCCATAAGAGAAAATGCAAGAAATTTTTTAAAAGCATTTTCATGGGCTCCGGTTTTTAAAGAATATTTTGCAGTTAAAGCAACTCCAAATCCTTATATATTAAAAATACTCAAAGAAGAAGGTTTTGGGACTGACTGCAGCTCTTTACCGGAATTAATACTTTCTGAAAAAGCAGGAATAAAAGAAGAAAATATTATGTTTACTTCAAATGAAACTCCTGCAAAAGAATATGTTAAGGCTATAGAGCTTGGAGCAATAATTAATCTTGATGACATAACTCATATACCGTTTTTAGAAAAGCACTGCGGTATCCCTGAAATAATTTCATTTAGATATAATCCAGGTCCATTAAGAACAGGTAATCCGATAATAGGTAATCCGGTGGAGTCAAAATACGGATTTACAAGAGAACAAATTTTTGAAGGATTTGAAATAGTAAGAAAAAAAGGTGCAAAAAGATATGGTATTCATTCATTTGTAATATCAAATGAATTAAACAGGGCATCATATGTAGAAACAGCTTGTATGCTTTTTGAGCTTGCAATAGAATTATATAATAAAATTAAAATAAAATTAGAATTTATTAATTTAAGCGGGGGTATTGGTATACCTTATCATCCTGATCAAACAGCAGTTGATTTATTTAAACTTGGAGAAGAAGTTAAAAATGAATACGAAAAAATAATCAAAAATACCGATTTGCATCCATTAAAAATTTTTTCAGAATGCGGTAGAATGATTGCAGGACCGTACGGGTATCTTGTCTCCACTGTGCTTCATAAAAAAAATATATATAAAAAATATATCGGTTTGGATTCATGTATGGCAAATTTAATGAGACCAGCAATTTATGGTGCTTATCATCATATTACCGTACTGGGCAAAGAAAATCAACCAACTGATATGATATATGATGTAGTTGGATCCTTATGTGAGAATAACGATAAATTTGCAATTGATAGAAAATTACCAAAAATAGATATAGGAGATATCATTGTAATTCATGATTCCGGAGCCCATGGCCATGCTATGGGATTTAATTATAACGGTAAATTAAGAAGTGCAGAGTTATTGTTAAAAGAAGACGGTTCTGTCGAACTTATTAGAAGGGCAGAAACTATAGATGACTATTTTGCTACACTTGATTTCAGCAAATTATAGTTATTTATTTTATTTACAAATAACTTCTTTTAATACTATATCAAGATCTTTTATACCGTAAGGCTTATTAATAATGGCCCTTATACCAAATTTTTTATAATTTAAAACTACCGGGTCATCTGTATAACCGGTGGATAATATTATATTCACTTTTTCATCTATATCTTTAATAAGTCTTATGGTATCTAATGCATTAATTTGTCCCGGAATAACAAGATCCATAATAATTGCATCAAACGGCATGTTGTTTTCATAAGATTCCTTATAAATATTAATAGCATCCATATAATTATTTATTATTTCCGGTTCATAGCCCAGATTGACAAGCATCTTACTTGTTGCCTGTAAAATAATCTGTTCATCATCTATCAATAAAATTCTGCCTAATTTTTTCATTTTCTTATTTTCCTTTTTTTGATTAATTTCCTTTATATTTTCGACTAAACAAGCCTTTAAATAAATTGAAAACGCTGTTCCTCTATTTATTTTTGAATCCACATCAATATAACCATTATGATTCCTTAAAATAGCATAACATGTTGAAAGCCCTAATCCCGTACCATTTTCTTTTGTTGTAAAATATGGATCATAAATCTTTTGTAATATGTCCTCAGGAATCCCCTTACCATTATCTTTAATTATGATTTTAATATATTTTCCATCCTTTATAGGCAGTGACCTTAAATCATTGTTTTTAGCATTTTTAATATATACTTCAATCTTTCCCTTATCTTTTTTATTAATTTCTATTGATTGTATTGCATTTATAACCAAATTTGTTATCACCTGGCTTATTTGATCCGGATCAATTTCTACATTATAAATAACATTATCAAATTTATAAATACATTTGATATTTGATCCGCTAAGAGTAAAGTCTACAACATCTTTAACCAGCTTTTTTATATCAATAACAGATTTTGATATTTTATTATTATATGAAAAAGTACTTAATTGATGGACAAGTTTTCTTGCACGTAATGTGTTATTTTTAATACTTTTTAAAATAGATAAAATATGACTATCAGTCATTTTATCTTCTGCTATTGTAAGATTATTTAAAATACCGGTTAATATATTATTAAAATCATGACTGATACGATTTGACAAAATACTTAACGCTTCAAATTTCATAACATTTAATAATTCATTTTCCATCTTTTTTCTTATAGTAATATCTCTAATGACACCTATAGTACCTATAAATTTATTATTATCTTTTATTTTTTTACTATTCCATTTTCCTGTAGAATATATTTCAGTATAATAATATTTAATAGAGTTATCATCCTGATTCATAAGTATTGACCATACACCTGATGAATAAATTTCAGCTAGCCTATAATCACTCTTGTCAACAATACTTCCTTTTGAAGCTATTCTTACAATTAAATTACGGGTGGTTCTTTTACCGCTTCTTCTTTCATCAAAAAGTTTCGGTGATTCAAAATTACCTGTCTTCCTTCCTTTATATTTTGGAAGCACCATCTCACGGCTTACAAGATTATAATCTTCCGGATGAAGTATTACTTTAAAATGTTTGCCGATAATTTCTTCCGGTTTATATCCAAGTAATTTAATAACATCACTGACAAAAACAAAATTACCTTCTTCATTTAATTCATATATAATATCAGGAATTGTCTGTACCATTTTCCTAAATTTACTCTCCATGATTTCCAATTGTTCGATTCTTTTTTTCAATTGTGTATTTTCTTTAATTAATTCATTTTTTGATTTATCAACATTCTTCATATAAAACCTATTAAATGTTTAATATTATTATACTATTTTTTTATCGATTTTTAATAAAAAAATTAATTTAAAAAAAAATATATCATAATAATATTAGAAGTATATTGTCTTGTTTCTAAAAAAATTTGTAAAATAAATAAAAAAAAATATCAAATATTTAAATTATTTTTTTATTTCTTATCTGCCATTTTTTAATGACTTTTTAAAAAAGATAAAGCAAATAACTTTATTAAATAATAATATTGACTTACAACTATAATTTTATTATATAAATAAAAAACGGGGGTGTAGCTCAATTGGCTAGAGCGCTTGAATGGCATTCAAGAGGTAGTGAGTTCAAATCTCATCACCTCCAGATTTATATTTAAATGAAATTGTTAATCATACAGTAATATCAATATTTTTGCCTATGCCCATTCCCTGTAATGAATTAAGCAAAGTAGACATAGCATCTTTTTGATAATTTAATGCTTTTTTTAAAACATTTGTATTAATTACTTGGTGTAGATTATTAATATCATTTAAATTAATGTTATTAATATTATTAATCTTCATATCCATAGATTAATTATCGCATATAAATTATTAAAAATCAAATAAATTAGTATCATTTATTGATTCTAAATTTTCAAAAAGCATAAAAAGCCGTTCCAAGCCCAATGCAATACCGGAACATGGAGGCAGACCATATTTTAATACATCTAAAAATTTAACCGGCATTTTTAATTTAAATATAGACTCTTTTTTCCTAAATGATAATATTTTATTAAATCTTTTTTCCTGCTCTACAGGATCAGTTAACTCACCATAAGCATTTGCAATTTCTATACCAAACATATATAACTCAAATCTCTCACCATATAAAGGATTATCATTGCATTCTCTTGTCAGAACACACATATCAATGGGATATTCATATAATATTACAGGCTCTTTAAATCCCAGGAGAGGTTCGACTTTATTAATTATAAATTTAAAAAATAAATCTTCTTTTGTTAGTAAGTCCAATGCTTTTTTATCCAACTTTAAAATATGTACAATATCATTAATAAATTTTTTTTCATTAATCATATAATTATCAAGATCAATATTAAATTCATTAAAAAGCTCTTTTAATTTTTTCTTTTTTAAATTACCCAAATTGCATTTATCATTTTTATAAATAATATAATCTTTGTTATAGATATTTTCAGATAAATAAATAATATAATCATAAACATCATCCATGATTTTATAATAACCGTAAAAAGCTCTATACCATTCCAATAAAAAAAACTCAGGACGATGGAGGTTTGAGGCTTCACCAAAGTTCCTGAATGATTTTGATATTTCAAAAATGCTTTCTAATCCTGCCGAAAGAGCTTTTTTTAAGGAAAATTCAGGAGATGTAGGTAAATAATATCTCTTTTTATTTTTCTTATAATCAAAGTATTCTGTAACAAAAGGTTCTAAGTGGCTTTCTACACCAGGTGATGCTACAAGTGTTGGGGAATGAATCTCTAAAAAACCTTTATTTATAAAAAATTTTCTTGTTTCATAAAAAAAAGACTGTCGTTTATATAAAATTTCAACCATTTTTTTATTATCTTTATTGAGGATATAAAATGACGACTTATTATTCAGAAGAGGATTATTAACCGGGGAATTTAAAAGAATTATATCATTTAATACAAAATCACCTGATTTTTCAATAAACTTGACTGATACAATATCTCCAATTTTATAGTTATTCAATTTATTAATAATTTTTAATTTATAAGTTTTACTCTCTTCCGATATATAAACACATTCAGCATCAATATATATTATCCTGCCATTAATGCTGTAGGCTTTTTCCTTTGCATTCAAAATAAAAAGCTCTCCATATCTTCATTATCATTTTCATCGATTATTTCTTCTTTGTTTTTTTTATTTTCTTTTTTTTTTATTTTCTTATCATCAACATCTTCATTCTCCAATTCATCAATATCTATTGATTTTAAAATTTCGAGTTTTTGCTCGGCATTGGATAATTTACTTTCACAAAATCTGCTTAATTTAATACCCTCTTCAAATATTTTTAAGGACTCATCCAGAGAAAGATCCCCGGATTCCATTTTTTGGGCTATCTCTTCAAGCCGTTTAAGAGATTCTTCAAAATTCATTTTCACCATATTCTCCTAAAATTAACTAAGCATTATATTAAAATAATTTTTTATATACATTATAATCATATTCACTGAATACAATAAAAATAATATCTGTATATACATGATTTTCATTTTTTATAAAATCTTTAACTGCCTGCATTGCTGTTTTTGATGCAAAATCTATCGGATAACCGTATACTCCTGTACTAATCGACGGGAATGCAATTGTTTTTATTTTATTTCCTGCACCGATTTTTAGGCTATTATAATAAGCATTATAAAGTAATTGAGGTTCATTACTGCTGCCTCCATGCCATACCGGGCCGACAGTATGAATAACATATTTAGCAGGCAGCTTTCCGGCAGTTGTAATAACTGCTTCACCGGTAGGCAGACTCCCCTGCTTCGCAACTATCTTTTTACATTCATCTAAAATATCAAGCCCTCCTGCTCTATGAATAGCACCGTCAACCCCGCCGCCGCCCATTAATGATGAGTTTGCTGCATTAACTATTGCATCAACACTTTCTAATGTAATATCACCTTTTTTTACTCTTATAGATACATTATTTATATTAATTTCCATGAGGTGACCTCCTCAAAAATTATCAATATAATATCAAATGTTACAATAAATGCAAATATTTATTTGTTAATAATGTATTACAGCATTAGAATTTTTAAATAATATTTTTTTAATAAAATCAATATACAAATTCATTATATCAGATACTAAGATACTAATAATACATTTAATTAAATTCATTTTAGTGTCTTGGGGACTTGGTGTTTTTACCATGTTTATCTGCTGTTGTTTTCTTTAAAAAAAGCAAAGCAAACAGCTAACATTTAAATATATATTGACTTATCCAATAATAAAATTATACAATTATTTAGTACATAACTGGATTTACTTTTTTAGCATAAATATATATAAGGGCAAATGAAATAAATATTTTATAAAAGAGGAGTATTTTTAATTTGGAAGAAAATACCAATTTAAGTAATATAAGCATGATTCTGGAAAAGATGGAGAATATATATCATATAAAAGATATACATTCTTTATTGGACAGGATATTATATGAAACAAGGACTTTTACCAATGCCGATGCGGGAAGCATATTTTTGATTGTAAATGACAAATTAAAGTTTTCCTATGTACAAAACGACACACTTAAAAAAAATGACATATTAAGTAATAAATATATTTATACAAACAGAGAAATCGATATTAATGAACACTCCATTGCCGGTTATGTCGCGTTTAAAGGCGAGTCATTAATAATTGATGATGCTTATAATATGGATAATAATCTGCCCTATTCATTTAATTCATTCTTTGATCTTATGTCATTTTATAAAACAAAGACCCTGCTTGTTGTTCCTTTAAAAACAAGTAAAGGCAGGACTGTCGGCGTATTGGAATTAATTAATGCAATGGATAAAAATAAAAATGTCAAAGTTTTTACATTGGCAGATAAATTATTCGTTACCCAATTTGCCAATTATGCAGGCATCGCAATAGAAAGAGCATTAATGTTAAGAGATGTTGTATTGAGAATGGTTCAGCTTGCAGAATTAAGAGATCCTGAAGAAACTCAAACCCATGTAACAAGAGTAGGATCTTATGCAACAGAGATATATCAAAGATGGGCTGAGGCGCATAATGTCCCCAAAGATGAAATAAATAATTTTAGGGATATATTAAGGATCGCCGCAATGCTCCATGATGTCGGGAAAGTCGGTATAAGTGATTTAATATTAAAAAAAAGAGATAATCTTACAAAAGAAGAATTTGAAGAAATAAAATATCATACTATACATGGAGCAAGGCTGTTTAATGTCTCAAGATCCGATTGGGAAGTAATGGCAAGAGAAATAACTTTAAACCATCATGAAAGATGGGACGGCACAGGATATCCAGGTAAAATTAAAAATATTTTTGATGAAAGAATTACATTCGGTAAAGGAAGAAAAGGTGTAGAGATACCTCTGTCAGCCCGTATAGTATGTCTCGCAGATGTTTATGATGCTTTAATATCAAAAAGATCTTATAAAAATGCATGGCCTGAAAATAAAGTATTAAATCACATAAAAAGTGAATCCGGTAAAAAATTTGACCCGGAATTAGTTAAGATCTTCTTTGATATATATGATATAATTAAAGCAATAAAAGAAAGATATTAAAATGCTAAAAGCATTTTATCATTCTCAATGAATATTCTTGCTTTTTTAGGCTTACCTATTTTTTTCCAGAATAGATGGCTGATTTTAATGATTTTATCTTTACATTTATTATCTAAAACAACGGTGCCTTCAATAAATCCTTCCGTACCTTTATTAAATGCTTCTACAACAGTATTTGGGAATATTTTCATCCTGTATTTTGAATTCATTAATCCCAAATCAAAACCAATATTTGGATGCAGCGATATCTCTTCTTTTTGATATAAATCGGTAATTATTATCAAATCCTCTGTTGATGTCATATTAACAATACTCCTCACCCTGTTTAGAAATTTTTTTCTTAACCTGTATCAGCTCAAATATTTTTGAAGATAACTTTGTAATAATATTTAATATCTCCAAATCATTCATACTATAAATACTTTTTGAGGATTCTGTTAAATTAAGAACTGCAACTACTTTGTTAATACCCATAATAGGCATTGATATAAATGATTTTGTATTATATTTATCCTTATATTTAAAATCAAATTCATGATAATTTTCTATATTTGTAACAAATATTCTTTTATTTTCACTTGCAACTTTACCGGCTATTCCGCTGCCAAGGGGTATTTTTATATCTTTAATATCCATTGCCTCATTTTCATCCCACCCGATAGTTTTATAAATATATAATTCTTTGTTCTTATCAACAACCATAATTGAGCCTCTTTTTGAAGCGGTAATATCAACCCCCCAGTTTATAATTTTGTCAAACAACTCTGATACGGTCGAGGATAATAATATATCATTAACCATATGTGAAAAATTTTGATAAATATCATCTATTTTTTCTTGAATACTAGCCTCAATTTTTGCTTTGTCAATTTTATTTAAATCGGTATCGATAATCTCAGTATAATTTTGTATAGTATTAATATTTTTATTTAAACTTTCAACAAGTTTATCAAAAGTATTTGTAAAATTTTCAGTAGCATTTTTTTTAACGGTTATTTCATCAACATTCATTGATGTTAAACTGGCACTATCATATCTTAAAGACATTATAATCCTGATCATAAATGTTATTGATAATATTAAAAAAATAGAAACAACAATTATATAAACTATCGATATTATTTTTCCCAATTCATTGTTATTATCCCAGCTGAATATAGGAATAAATCTCAATCCAAGTAAATTCATGAATCCTATTAAGTATAAAAAACTAAATAATACCAACAATATAATTAATAAAGCAATAAAAAAAAGAATATTCTTTTTCATCGCATTCTCCCTAAAATCTTTGCCAAACCAACCCTGTCGATAAATCTTAAATTTGGATACATATGTATTACTTTTAAAGCCTGTGTACTGAAAGTCGATGAAGCTATGAAAACGCCCTGCTCCAATCCCCTGTCCTCAATCCAGTCAATAAATCTGCTGACCGACAACTCCGGTACAGGCTCTCTATATCTTCTTATTGTTATTAATATATCTTTTTTAATTTTAGGATTTTTCATCGGTACAGAAAAAAAATTAATTGCATTCCCATCAATATATTCATCATCACCGACAAATCTCGGCTCAGATTTTATCTGATAACCGATTATTTGCACTAATTTCCGTGCTACATCTTTAAATTTTTTAGAGCTGAATAAATTAAATTTTTCTATATTTGAATAAGTAGTATAATCTGTAGTCTCCTGACTTCCGGAATTAACCCCTCCCTCATTATTTACCAGTTTTAATAATTTGGTAGCTTTTGATTCTATAGCCTGTATATTAAAACGGGTCTTTGAATATAAAAAACCCCGCTTTAAAACATTCATTAATGGATTTTCATTGATATAATTAGCAATATTATCACTAATAACTCCGCCTGTTTTAAGTTTTAATGAAATCTCTCTTATTATCTTATCAACATCCTTGTATCTATAATCAAGCATCTTAACCTTATAAAATTTTTCTAAAGCCTTCTGGTACTGTTTGCTCTTATAATGTAAAACTCCCTGATTATAAAGAGACTTTTTGTTTTGAGAATCCTTTGGTAATAGTTCAGAATAAGTTTGAGATTTTTCAAAATTCATAATGGCTTCATCAACCAATCCTTTTTCCTTATAACATAAAGCTATAAAATGATGAGCCTCAGATAATATCCGGTTGTCATTAGGCCGAAGCTTTAAAACCTGATTAAAATGCTGTATGGCAATGTTAAATTGTCTCTTTGCAAAATATAAAACACCGAGATAATAATTAACCCTTCCATTATCATAAAATCTTAACCTTGCTGTTTTTTCCAGGAATTCCATTGCCTTATCAGGATCACCGAAATCCAGGTATGATACTCCAAGATAATAATTAATCATATAGTCATTAGGATTTAAACGCAAACATTTATCCAGAAGTCTTATGGCCCTGCCTGTTAATCTTTGGCCTGCATATATTTTTGCAAGATCAAAAAGCACTGCTGGATTCTCAGGATTCATTTTAAAAATCTCTATAAGCTCTGCAAATGCCTCCTTGACTTTACCCTGCATTAAATATGTTTCCGCCATAAGTTTTTTAACTTCATCCATAGAAACATTTTCCGGAGGAATACCGCTTTGTATAAGAACGGCCAATTCTTTTTGAGCCTTAGCAATATTATTAATCTTTAATGAAATATTGGCAATTTTCCATCTTAACTCTGGTACAGACCTTCCCTCTTTTAATAAATAATCATAAATACTTAATGCATCAAAATATTTACCGGAGGATTCCAGACGCATAGCTTCTTTTAATTTTCTATTTCCGCCCCAGAAAAGCATCCTGAAAAGTATAAGAATAAAGAATATAGCAATAAATGCAGTTACAATAATTACATAAACCATTTATTTATACCTTACATTAAAAAATAACCTGTACTCCTGTAAGGATTTATTTGCACTGTAAATTTTAACATAATATCTGCCTTTAATCATATCATTTAATTTTACACTTTCACCGCCGTCCATATCTTCATCATTAATTACTTTAATAAGATTAAAATTATTATCATATAATTCTATTACAGGATCAACTCCCCTGACTCTTGATAATGATAAATCTACACTTAAAGGATCTTTATATAAATCAAATTTAAACCAATCCTTATCATTATCAGGGAAAAAAGCTCCAATTATTTCATAACCGTCGACTAATTCTGTTGGATTTTCCTTATCATCATTATATTCAGCCTCATAATATATATCGGTATCATCCTTTTTATCTAAATTCTTTTCTAATTTTAAATAATATACAGGATCATCTCTATCACTTGATTTAATACTGCCGCTAACTCGTATGTAATATACTCCTTTTTGACTGTTTAAAAAAGGATAAAATTCTTTTTGTCCCCAGCCAAAATTATTTATATATTTATTGTTATTAAGCTTTTCATTAATAAGAGTAAAATTAATATCTAAATTTGAAAGAGTTTCCAATTTTATCGAAAAATTTTCTGTTTCATTTTCTTCGAAGGTTATTTTATAAAAATCAACATCATCCTTTGGTGATATAAGTCCGCTTTTTTCTTCTCCTATTTTAATTAATACTGCTTTATCTTTACTGTTATTAGGCTCTATCTCATTAATACCGTAACCAAGCTTAGGTATAAAATTTATAACATATGGTACTGTATCATTATAACCGCCTTTTGACTCCACCCGCATTAATATATAATCGGTAGTAGGATAGTATTCCCATAATACTTCCGCTTCACCTGTTTTTCCTCTGTCAACATAAAAGAGTCTTGTCCCGTCAGGAAGATAAAAAGTTAACCTTGTATCAATACCGGGCACACCGGATTGTATAATCTTATATGAAGTATTTTTTAACGTAAAATTAACTTTATAATAATCTACATCATTAGAATTACCGTTTGCATTAAAAAATCCTATGATTGGATTTTGTGTTGACGCTTCACATGCCTGGCTTTTTTTATCATTTTCTTCTTTATCCAATAAAAAACTTGTATCAAACGGTTTGATATCAATCTTTTTAGAACCGCCGCAAGCTGTAATAAAAAATACAATTAAAATTTTAAGAATTAACAATCTATATATATACATATATCATCCTTATAATACAATGCTATTCTATATCAAGTAAACCTTCTTCATGTAAATAACAATTTTGAGGAATAGGGCCGTCAGCCCAAAAATAAAAATCTTTTGTCTTTGGGCAATTTTTAGTTGCCACTAATCCTGTTTCCGTACATATAGTTAATAACTTCATATTCCTTGGTTTAGGAAGAGGCTGTGTAATGTTTGAAGACAGTCTTTGATTATAATCACACCAGATAATGCCGGCTGTAGAAGCGCCAGGCATTAAAATAGATTTGTTATTATCAATCCCAACCCATACAGCACTTGCTTCATAATCGGTAAATCCGGCAAACCACCCGTCTTTGTATTCCTGAGTAGTTCCGGATTTTGCATAAGCAGGAATATTTAGACCGGTTACATATGCAGGCCATGTACCTGTCCCGTCTTCTTCAAATACTCCCCTCATCATCTGGACTATCTCATAAGCAATCTCAGGTCTTAATATCTCAACAGCCTCTCTATGCTCTGCCGGATAAAGATTATTTAATATCGGATTATTTTCTCTGGTATAATCATAATATACTTTACCATTTACATCATATATTTTTTTTATTATTACGGGATATAGATTTTTTCCTTCCCTGCAGAATACCGAGTATGCTGTTGCCAATTCAAGTGAAGACAGCTCACAGGTGCCGAGTGCCAGGGATAAAACCTCAGGAACCCTTTTCCTTTCATTTTTGCTGTATAAAAAAGCCGCATCCCTGATAAAATCGGCAACCGTTTTTTTATCATTCATTTCATTAAAAACAGCTACTGATACGGTATTTAATGACATTTTTAGAGCATCATATAATGTAACCATTTTGCCGTATTGATGGTCGGCATGATAATTTATCGGTCTATATGTTCTGCCTCCTACTTTATATGTCCTTATTTCATCTTTAAATTTAGTAAAAGGGGTTATCTCTTTGTCACCTATCTTACCGTCACTTAAAGCAATGGCATATATAAAAGGTTTAACGCTAGAGCCGATCGGTCTAAATGCATTTACTGCTCTATTTAATTGATTCGCAAAAGTATACCCTGAGCCTCCTACAAGAACTAAAATCTCGCCATTCCTGTAATCTATGCTTGCAAAAGAAGCTTCCAGCTTCTCAACATCCTCAAGTGTCGGGTACCAGTCATTAGCTTTAGTTTTTTTACTGCTTTTTTCAATTTTTTCAGTAATTTTTTTTCTTATATATTTAATCTTTTCTTTAACTATTTTTTCAGCTAAATTTTGTCTTTCAAGATCAATTGTTGTCTCAACAGTTATGCCGCCTTCCGTAATTTCCTCATAAGATAATTCTTTTTCTAATATCTGCCTTATATACTCCGTAATATAGCCCGATCTGTTTACTTCGGTTCTCCAGAAAGACTGATTGCCTGATACCCCGTATTCATCAAATCTTTTCCAAAATCTGGCAATTTCCATTTCTGCATCTTTCTCAGAAATATAACCGTTTTTTATAAATTGATTCATTACAATTTTCTGCACTTTAACAGCATTTTCTTTAAATTTTATTGGAGAATAATATTCCGGCGCTCTATTCATACCGATAAAAAGTGCTGATTCTGCAATAGTAAGCTCATTGGCGTCCTTACCGAAATAAAACTGGCTTGCATTTGCAATACCATATACACCATGACCCAGATAAATTGAGTTTAAATAAATCTGTAAAATTTCATTTTTGGTAAATCTGCCTTCAAGCTCTAAGGTGCAAAATAATTCATAAACCTTTCTTTTTATGGTTTTCTTCTGCTTGGTAAATAAAATTTTAGCAAGCTGCTGAGATATTGTGGATCCCCCGGGAGATTTTCCCAATGTGAAAATATTTTTAATTATTGCCATTGACAGCCTGACCACATTAATACCGTGATGCTTATAAAACCTGTTGTCCTCTATTAATAAAAAGCCTCTTGTAAGATAGATAGGAAGATATGTAACCTTGATCAGTCTATGTTTTTCGGTAGAATACTTTGCTATAACCTTATTGTTCCTGTCAAGAAAATAACTGGCTTCCTTATCCTCAACTTCACCAATCCCCAATGTAATATTTGTCTCATCACCTTTTTGCAGGGCTTGTGAAAACTCATTTATCTTTGTAAAAATAGAATCCCTGTTTGCCAGGAATTGCACATAAACAATCGACATATAAACAAAAATTGCCAATAAACAAATACCGGCAAATATTCCCGAGATTATTAAAATTTTTTTTAAAGGTTTAACAAACCGGCTTAAATCTATATTCGGCAGATTAAATTTCGGTAATTTAAAATTTAAATTAAAATTGAAACCCTTCTTTTTACTTGCCTTTCTTCTTTTAACCATCAAATATATCCTGTAAATTTTTAAAATATTATATCACAGTATAATGAATATAGAAAGATTAATTAAAACCCTTTTACGATCTAAATATAATTTTAATATTTTTATTATATCCATTTATCAATATCACGATTGTAATTAATTATTTCACTATCATTAAAAAAATTTTTAATTTCCCTTTCAGCACTTTCTTTCCCGTCGGAAGTATGCACTATATTCTTAGGTGTATGGCTTACATAATCACCCCTTATTGTCCCGGGAACCGCGTCATCAACATTTGTTGCACCGGCCATTTTTCTTGCAATGCTTACAGCATTCTCACCCTCAATAACCATTAAAACAACAGGTGAGGAAGTAATATAATCAACCAAACCGGTAAAAAAAGGCTTGTCTTTATGCTCTTCATAATGAAAGGCAGCCTTATCTCTATTAATCAAAGCCAGCTTCATGGCAGTAATCTTTAATCCTTTTTTTTCAAATCTGGAAATGATTTCACCTGCTATACCTCTTTGCAGGCATCCCGGTTTTAGAATAATCAAAGTTTGTTCAATCTGCATTGGTAATTCCTCCCGTAAAAAAAATTAGTATTGTTATAAATATAAAATTATTTATTTTTAGTCAATGATTATAAAATCCTTGTAACTTCAAATTTTTATTAGTAAACTTCTTAATATAGTCAGATTTGAGGAGAATACTTATGACCTTAAAATATGGCAGTTTGACATATTTTTATAATAAAAAAAAATATAACATTAAATTTAATCCGGGTATTTTTTTTAAAAATGACCATCTGTCATTATTCACAAAACTTGAAGCATTAACTAACAATAAAATTTTTAAATTAACAATAACTCCTGTAAACAAGATAAAAATCGATAAAATCTGTATTTTATGTAGTTACAATTTTGAGAAAAAGGATAAAATATTTTTAAACGGATATCAAAGCTGGACGGAAACAAGAGAAGTTCCTATTAATAAAAAAATACCGGGTTTAAGAAAGAGCTTAAAACCTTTTCTTAATATTTATAAAGTAAAAAACTTCGGGGATTACTTTTTTAAAAAATATACAGGCAGGACAGGGAGATTTCATGGTTATACATATACATATATAAAAAATATTAATAATAATATAAATTTTATAGGGTCATTATCTGAGAAGGAAGGATTTACAATATTTAATTATAATACAAAAAAAAATCAAATTACAATTACAAAAGACTGTAAATTACTGATAATTGATAAACCTTTTAAAGCCTTTGATCTAATTTTTATTAATAACACGGAAAATGATACATTTAAATTATATTTTAACAAATTAAATTTAAAAGCAATAAATAAACATCCCTCAGCCGGCTGGACAAGCTGGTATAATTATTATACGGATATATCGGAAAAAATAATAATGGAAAATCTTAATTCATTTAAAGATAAAAAAATACCTATCGATGTTTTTCAAATAGATGACGGCTATCAAAAATCAGTCGGGGACTGGCTGGAAATTAAAAATAATTTTCCTAATGGCATGAAATATATAAGTGATCAAATTAAAAAAAGCGGATATAAAGCAGGCATCTGGATCGCTCCTTTTATTTGTCAGAAAAAATCAAGTATATTTAATAATCATAATGATTGGATATTAAAAGATAAACAAAATAAGCCTGTAATAGCAGGATACAGTAAAGGATACTGGAATGACTGTTTTTATACAATGGATTTTTATAATAATGATTTTAAAAAATATTTAAAGGAAGTATTAAATACCATATTTAATAAATGGGGGTTTGATTTAATCAAGGTAGATTTTATATATGCTCTTGGATTATATGACATTAGTAATAAATCAAGATCCGAAATTTTCTTTGAGGCAGTTGATTTTATAAGGAGTATTACAAAAAATAAAATGATCTTAGGATGCGGCACTCCGCTTGCACCGGCATTCGGTAAATTTGATTACTGCAGGATAGGATCAGATATCGCATTAACCTGGGAGAATAATTTATACAAATGGATAAACTACCGAGAAAGAGTATCTTCAATAAATTCCATTTTAAATACGATTCACAGAAGGCACTTAAATAATTATGCATTCCTCAATGATCCTGATGTTTATAATTTAAGGAATGAGAATAATAATTTAACCAATAATCAGAAATACACTTTATTTTTATTAAATCAAATATTCGCAAATTTAATATTCACATCTGATAATATAAACAATTATGATGATGAAACTTTAAAACTATACCTCTCTCAATTTCCATTAAAGCCGAAAGAAATTACAGAAGTAAAAAACAACAATACTTTATATGAAATACATTTTAATATCGGTAAATTGGGATATATCGTATATTCAAACTTAGGCAGTAAAATTGAAAGTGTTTCCATTGATAAAAATATATATTTTTGTAATAAAAATAGGATATTTATGAATAATCAAAAAATTATATTACAGCCGTTTGAGTCAAGGTGCTTTTTAAAAATAGATAGTGATGATTTTATAATCGCCGGAAGCAGCGGGCATCTATTCCCGGGCAGTGAAGTAGATAAATTTGAAATAAAAAAAGATAATATAATCTTAGCAATTAATAAAAAATTGAAAAATAAAAGTGAAATTTATATAAATATTCCTCATAAATATATGGGATATAAAATAAACGGTAAATTTATCAAGTCACAAAAGATAATGGATTTAAATATTATAAAATATATATTCAATACTAAACTATCATAATAAAAATCATTATCCAAAATCCTGCATCTTCCCTGTTATCTTTTAAAAAATTCTTTTCTAATAAAAATTGGATTTTTTCATTGGCACCCATATTGTCTATTTCTTTTTTAAAAAATATTACTAATTCATCATTTAAATATAATCTGCCAATTTTTTCAGTAACAAAACCGGGTTCAACAACATATTCCATTTCATAACCTTCCTTATGATAATTAATATCAAAATTAAAGGTAATATCAAAAAATGCTTCCATTGAGACTTTTATAACACCTTGAATATCATCTTTTGTTTTATAATGTATTTGATAAGAGCCGGATTCTTTATATATATAAACAAGAGTCATTAAAAGATTATTTTTTTCATCATAGATTCTTGCATTTTTTAAAAAAGCACACTTTCTATGTTCAAACCAATCATATTTTATAATAATTTTTTTTTCATGATCAAATACTTTCATATAATCATCTTCTTCAAAAACAACTTCATCAATAGATATACTGACATAGTTATCTTGATCCTTTTTAGTAATAAATTTTTTCTTATTTTTTGAATATATAAAAGGCATAAAAAATAAAATTATAAAAATAACTAAAATACATCTTTTAAACATATATACTCCTTAAAATTATTTCATTATCAATTATATATTAATATGATGCTTATATATATATTTTTGTTTCATTTTTTTTATTTGATTATAAATTTAATTACATGATTTATTTTTTAAATTTTTTATATCATAAACATCTTAAAACTATTTATATTCTATTCACTGAACAATATTTTTCTAAAATATATTGACAAAATATTAGGTGTAATATACAATAGTTGTATATCTCACCTAATATTAAGGATAATCTTATGACAATAAATCAAAAAGAACTTCATTATTTTAGAAGCAAGTTGAGGATTTTAGAAAGAGAAATAGAAAAAGCCCTTTTATGCCAGACAGAATGCTGCGGTGTTTCATTATCGCAGTGCCATACTTTACTGGAGCTGGATGATCTAAAAAATGCATCAATCATAACCTTATCAAAAAACCTGGATCTTGATAAAAGCACTTTAAGCAGAGTCATTGACGGTATGGTAAATCTAGGTATCGTAAACAGGGAAATAAATCCAAATGACAGAAGATATATGAATATCTCATTATCCGAAAATGGTAAAAAAATAGCAAAAAATATTAATAATTTATGCAACGATTATTACATAAAAGTTTTTAAGCATATACCTGAAGATAAGCATGAATCAATACTGGAAAGTATCATGCTGTTTGCTGATGCCATTAAAAAAACTAACAATGAAAATAACAATTGCTGTAAATAATTTAACAGGAGAGATTAATGCATAAAATAAATAATAACAAGCCTCACTGGATAATAGGCTTCAAAGATACTGATTCTAAAAAAATACCTGTTGTATCAACGAAACTAAGCACAAAAGACATATTATCCGGCTGGATAGTAAGGTGGAGATTTTACCGGATGAATTATAAAATTAAAGAAGGTCTATACTGCATTGGAGAAGCAGACAATAATTCTCCCGTATTTGTAACGGCAAATTACAAACTGACTTTTGACAGGTTACGAAAAGAGCTTCACGGGATAAATGCATGGATACTTGTTCTGGATACAAAAGGAGTAAATGTTTGGTGTGCTGCAGGCAAAGGCACATTCGGTACAATCGAGTTAACAAAAAGAATAAGAGAAACCAATCTTGAAAAAATAGTAAAACATAAAAACATAATCGTACCGCAGCTCGGTGCGACGGGAGTATCGGCTCATATTGTAAAAAAACTGACGGGATTTAAAGTAACATACGGACCGGTAGAAGCAAAAGACATCAAAGTATTCTTAAAAAATAATTTTGTAAAAACCGATGAAATGAGAATAATAAATTTCAAGTTGAAAGACAGACTGGCCGTAACTCCGACAGAAATAGTCATGCTGATACCTGCAACAATTATAATACTGGCTGTATCAGTTATATTAAATTTTATAAAATACAGGATATTTGGTCCTGCACTATTTACTGATTTTATACCATTTATCGGAGCTTTATTTATAGGATCTGTAATAGTACCTGCACTACTGCCTATATTGCCGTTCAGATCATTTGCATTAAAAGGAGCAGCCATAGGTTTAATATGGGCAGTACTTATTTCATTAATCGATTTTAATTACATTAAGCTCATATTTAATATTATGCTTCTGACTCCGCTTATCTCATTTATAGCTCTTAATTATACAGGTAACTCTACATTTACTTCACTAACCGGTGTAAAAATAGAAGTGAAGATTGCAACACCGATTTTTATTTTATCAATACTTTTAGGATCAATATTAAAAATTTTAAATTCGTTTAACATAATCTAGGAGAATGACATGAAGCTTAAATATTTAAAAAATGTTGCAAGTATTAAAGTAGATACAGAAAAATGCATCGGCTGCGGTATATGCTTTGATGTATGCCCTCATGATGTATTTAAGATAGAAAATAAAAAAGCATTAATAACAGATAAAGATGCATGTATGGAATGCGGCGCCTGTAAAATGAACTGTCCTGTTGATGCAATAAGTGTTAACTCAGGAGTGGGTTGCGCCGCAGCTGTATACGGATCATTTTTCACAAAATCAGAAGCATGCTGTGGTCCAAAAGATTCATCAAACGATAAATGCTGCTGTTAAAATAGTATTTATTTTTAAATAAATTTAAAATAAATCTTATAATATTAAAAAAAAACACAAGATTATCATAATCAAATCGACTTAGTTATTGGCATATGAAAAATTAAGGAAATTATGTAAAATGAATATAATCATTTCTATAATTTTAAACTTATTATTTTTATTATCAATACTGCTTTTAAACATTCCAACGGCAATAAAAATATTTATATTTATTATATTGCTTATTTTCTGGTTATGCAGTTTTTTAGGCAGTATAGCCTATATCATAACAAAAAATAAAGAATTCGGCATTGTAGCTATAATAGGATTTTTGATATTTATCCCAATCGGGTTATTAGGGATTATACATATAAAAAAATTGATTGATGACGATATCAAAGAAGAATTTTTAAAGAATTAAAATATTATCCTTACTGTGTTATCTTAACCGGTAATAATAAATGCTGCACTTATATAATTTATTTAAGCCTTTTAGAATGCCTCCATGTGCAGCATTTATTTTTCATTTTAATTTATCTATAAGAATTATTTCACAATTTTAATATTTTAAACATTAGTAATTTTTATTGCTTCTATTATTGATATAAATGATTTGGTTTTAATTATTCTAATTATTTTAAATCCTGACTCTTTTAATAATTTTCCAAATTCTTTTTTTGTCCTTTCTTTTCCTCCAAATATAGATAATAATAACATATCAAGATAAAGACTATACCAATTATATTCTATATCATTTATAATTATTTCACATAATAATAATGAATCCTTTGGATTCATTGCATTATTGCAATTTTTTAAAATTATTTTTGCTTTTTATCATCCCAGTCATGTAATAT
>Ga0209164_1000934_pt1 | contig 46817 bp, 36 predicted proteins | sample MTBNYHSulfiMetaG_FD_187458 | JGI IMG/M metagenome (GOLD analysis project Ga0209164, IMG submission 187458) | Enrichment culture microbial communities from rom New York Harbor, USA that are MTBE-degrading - MTBE-NYH (New York Harbor Sulfidogenic)... | ecosystem: Environmental > Aquatic > Marine >... | reverse complement strand
ACCGATGTGCCCGCAGCCGTGGTGGTGGCAGAACCCCCCTCCATCACCCTCCCCAAGATGGCGCCCGGGGATGTGTATAACGGAGAGTTTCTTCTGACCAACTACGGTTTCATCCGGGCGGACAAGGTGATGCTCACCCTCCCCGAGGAGGGGGAGTATTTCCGGTACGAGCTCCTTGAAGGGCTCCCCGAGACCCTCGATGCGGGGGAGAGGATCACGGTCCCCTACCGGGTTACATGCCTTCAGTCCCCGGAAGAGGATAGAGGCGAGGGAACCGGAGGGGGCTGCAGGGTCTACCGGATCTGCGGAACCGTCACCTACGAGTACACGTGCTTCAACGAGAAAGTGAACCCCAGTAGCACTGCCTTTTGCTGGGACATGGAGATCTGCCGGGACTCGGGACCGATCTTTCCCAACCATTGGCCTCCCTTTCCGGAAGGAGGCATACTCAATATCGACACCCGGTTTGGAGAGAGTCTCCCCCCCGGCGGGATGACCCCGGGCTCCGAGAAACTCGATGGGACCAAGTGCCCCCCGAAGCCCAGGCGAAGCGAGTGCGACTTTGAACCGTGCTGTCCCGTCACCGAGCCCGGAGAGAACCGGGAGGTTTCGGTTGGCTCCTCGGTCAACACGGCCCTGGGGGAATACAACCGCGACGAGGCGGATCTCAGCTTGAAGGTTGCCGGTGGAGAGATCTCCGTAAGGAGGCTTTATTACGGCAATCAGTGGCGCTGGGACCATGTGCGGCAAAACCTGGTGGTAACGCGGGACCCGGTGAGCGGGAAGATCACGGAAATAGACAAGGGGGAGGTCAAATACCGCTACCTCAAGGGCTACATCATCAAGACGGTGACCGTGGAGGGCAATGTCATCACGCGGGAGGTGACCCCGGTCTTTGAGGAGGAGACCTACCGGCACAGGAGCTTCCGGATCGAGGAGCTCTCCTCCGGCGGGTTTCTCTGGAAGGACAGGCACGGGAAGTGGAAACGCTATGATGTCTCAGGACGGATGACCTCCTACGGGGACCGCCAGGGGGTCAGGGCAACCCTTGTCTATGAAGAAGGAGAAGGGGGAAAGCTCATCGCCCTCAAGGACCGAAACGACCGGGAGGTGATCCGCTACGAGTATAATGAAGAGGGTCGGATCTCATCGGTCCATACCGCAGACGGCAGGCAGGTGAGCTACCAGTATGAGGAGGGGCTTCTCCGCAAGGTCACGGATGTGCTTGGAAACGAAACCTTCTACGAGTATGACCCGGAGGGGAGGATCATCAAGACCACCGATCCATTGGGGAGAGTGCGGCAAATCTCCTATGATCAATACGGGCAGGTCTCCTCGGTGGTGGATGAAAAGGGGGAGGGGTACTTCTTCGAGTTTGACTACGATGAGGCGAAACAGGAATCCTATGCCCGGATCATGGACACTACCGGGAAGATCAAGGAGGTGTGGTACGACGAGGAGGGGGAGACCAAGAGAGTGGACCTGAACGGCAGGACGGTCCAGAGGATCCTCAAGGACGAGAGGGCCCTGATCATCACCGATGAGCGGGGCGAGACCACAAGGAAGGAGTTTGACGAGTGGGAGAACCTGACGAGGGTGATCTATCCGGACGGCTCGGAGAAGCGTTACGACTATGACCTCCGCTTTAACCGGGTGAGCCGGGAGATCGATGAGCGGGGGGTGGTTACCGACTACGAGTACGACGAGCAGGGAAATCGTACCAGGAAGACCGAGGCTGTGGGAACGGAGAGCGAGCGGGTGACCCGATACGGCTATGACGAAGAAGGGAATCAGGTGGAGATCCGGGTGGTGGGGGATGATAGGACCCCCGAAGCCATCACCTCCATGGACTATGACGAGGAGGGCAACGTGACCGCCATCACCGACCCTGAGGGCAATGTCACGGAGTTTACGTATGATGCCATGGGCAACGTGCTCACCAGCACGGACGGGAGAGGCAAGGTGTGGAGCTACGAGTACGACGGTGCAGGGAGGCTCAGAAAGACCACAGATCCCCTGGGCCATGCGACGGATATGTTGTACGACCAGGTGGGGAACAAAATCCGGGAGGTGGACGCGGAAGAGAATGAAAAAACCTATGGTTACGATCAGAGGGACCACCTGGTGAAGGTGACGGACGCCCTTGAGAACGAGACAAAGTACGCCTACAACCTCGAAGGTAAACTCCTGCGCCAGACCGATCCGGAAGGGAAAGAAGTTCACTACGACTATGATCTTGACGGAAGGCTGACAAAGACCGTGGATGGAAACGGCGACGAGATCGTGCTGGAGTATGGCGCCATTCCAGGCGCTTCCTGTCCTTCCTGCGGGGGAGGTAGCTCGGATCAGCCAAGCCACATCCGCTACCCTACCTTCCAGAAGGAGTTTAACTACGACAAGCCGGGGAGGAAGACGGAGGAGCGGGACATCCTGAGCGAGGAGGAGATCTACACGACCCGGTTTGTCTATGACCCGGCTGGGAACCTTATTTCGAAGACGGATAAAGAAGGCAGGACCACTCAATACGAGTATGACGAGTTAAACCGGTTGGTGAAGGTGATCGATCCACTGGGTTATGAGACCGCCTACGCCTATGAAGACCGGGATAACCTCCTTTCCCTCCAGGATGGCAAAGGCAATATCACGTCATTCTTATATGACAGGAACAATAGGCTCATCAAAGAGATCCGGCCGATGGGAGAGACGACGACCTACCAGTATGACGAAACTGGCAACCTCAGAGAAAAGATCGATGCGAAGAATCAGAAGACCGAGTACGAATATGACGATGCGGGAAGGATGATCCAAATCCGGTATTATGCTTCATCGGACCACGGGAATCCCGTAAAGGTGGTGGATTTCACGTATGACCGGGTGGGGAACCTCACCGACTATGATGATGCCGTCACCACCGGGAGCTACTCTTACGATGACGCTCACAGGAAGATCTCGGAGACGGTGAACTATGGACCGTTTACGTTGAGCTACGGATACGCCTATTACCGGAATGGGCTCAAGAAGAGCTTCACGGGCCCGGATGGAGTGACGTACGAATACACCTATGACGACAACAACCAACTCACCGGGGTTAAGATTCCCGGCGTTGGTTTTATCACTTACAACTCCTACACCTGGAATAGACCGGCCTCCATTACGCTTCCCGGCGGGTCAACGAAGCAGTACGAATACGACCCTCTCATGAGAATCAAGTCCATCACAGCCAAAGACCCGGCCCGGAATATTTTGATGAACTACCTGTACACCTATGATAAAATGGATAATATTGTGAGGAAGGATACGGAACACGGACCCTACATTTACGGTTATGATGACTTGTACAGGTTGACCAGTGCCGATAATCCAACCCTGGATGACGAGGCATTCACCTATGACGCCGTGGGAAACAGGCTCACTGCGGCCAGTCAGCCGGGTACTTATTCTTACAACGAGAATAATGAGCTCCTGAGTTATCCCGATGTTTCCTTCGAATACGACGAGAACGGGAACACAGTTCGAAAAACCGAGGGCGGTCAGGTTACCAATTATTTCTACAACATCGAAGACCGTCTGGAGCTGGTGGAAGACGGTTCTGGCTCTTTGAGAGCAAAATACTACTATGATCCCTTCGGGAGGAGGCTGTGGAAAGAAGTTGAGGGTGCGAGAACCTACTTCTTGTATTCCGACGAGGGGCTAGTGGGGGAATATGATGGAGCTGGGGTGGAAACCAGGACCTACGGGTATAGGCCGAATTCCACGTGGACGACCGATCCGTTGTTTGTGAAGGTGGGAGATAGTTACTTTTTGTATCACAACGACCATTTGGGGACTCCGCAGAGGATGACGGCTCTGAATGGTGGGGTTGTCTGGTCAGCCAAATATCCCTCATTCGGAGAAGCGCACATTGATCTCTCTTTAGCCATCACGAACAACCTAAGTTTTCCAGGCCAATATTTCGACGCCGAATCGTCGCTATATTATAACAAGCATAGATATTACTCCCCAGATACCGGGAGGTACTTAAGGCTAGATCCGATCGGTCTGGAAGGTGGGGTAAATTCTTACCCATATGTGGAAAATTATCCAATAGGTTCAGTTGATCCACGTGGCCTCAAAGTCAAAAGAATTCATGAAATTGAACCGTTTGGCTATGGGACAATACCAGAGGTCAATGCTTTCAGAAGAGCAATGAAACGCCGTTTCATGAATGCATATCGAGAGGGTATGCGATCTTGTTTTGAAAATGCGAATAAAGCATCAAGAAATTGCACCAAAAATAGTTCAACAACGGGATCATCTTCGAGCAAATCTCAGGAAATGCAGTATCGTCAATGTCAAAATGATTTGATATAAGACCTATGGAAATGCACACAAAAAAAAGAAAAATGGAAGGAATTGCACGATAATTATTCATGGTCGGATGCATGGTGGGACAATTACTGGCTTGATCAGGATGAAGCATTTGAAAAATATAGAAAGGAACTTGACGACGACTGTTTGAGCAAATAGATTGGCTTAGGATACTAACAAAAACTGATCATTTTAGTATTTACATAGAAAATTTATCACATATGTCTATAAGATCAAATAGTTTGATTGGAATGATTTTTTGTTCTAGAACAGTTTTTATGATTAGTTTTCTTTGTTTTGAAGCTACAAAATTAATAAGTTCAGGGTTATATTCAGAAAGCAAAATGGCAACTGTTTTAAGATTGATAGAATTGATATTTTACTCTTTGCTTTCTTTTTTTGCATATAGAAACTACAAGGTCGCCATTTGGACCATTGCATTTGTCATACTTTTTTCAGGAGCGAGTACTATGGTAGGTGGCGTTTTGGTTTCGCTAAAGGCTCCCGGGCAATTAGGTCTCAAGGTTTTCGCGGTTTTGGTTGGCTTATATTTTACTTACGCAGGCGTGCAAATGTTGTTCTTAAGGAGCAGACCGGCGCAGAGAAGTCTGCACGAGGGACGTGATAGTGATAAATGATAGGTTATATTCCCCACAGCTGCGACTTAAATCAGACACACGCTCCTTGGGCGGGGTGTGGATCTGTCAGACTTTTCTTTGACAGTCGTGAAAAAGAAACTATGTGATGTCAGGCACTTATCTCCACTAAAAAAGTTCTTGGGGAAAAGGGGGACGCCCGTGACTTATGGACTCTCAGGCGAGTTCCCGGGACACCATACTTAATTCGGTGCCTTCGCCCTAGCGTGGGACGCGGACACGGCGACAAATAAGTAAGTTTCCATGAAAGCTCGGAATGAAGGCGGTTTAAGGATATTTTCTTAACCGCCTTGCCTTTTTTCACACCGTAGCGATGAAGCGTTCTTGATCATGGGCCGGGCCGTGGAGCGCGGAACGTGAGTTCTGGGGACACCATACTTAATTCGGTCCTTCCGCCCTAACCTGAGACCTGCGCAGGCCTTCGAGGGGAGCTTCACCCTGCTTGCGGATGCGGGGTTATCCGTGGCGATGTTATGCTGCGCCTTTGATTATGTTGTGAGTTTTACCCCGCATACCCCGCCTGCACCTGCCTCGCTTATCTGCGTTTCACGGCGTAAGAGGCGGTGGGATAGTAAACGAAGAGTAGAAGTTGTGCAAACTTGAGCGACCGAGGCTGAAAAGGTAGTCAGCTACACGGGGATCATGTGATTTGCCCGCCACTGATTGCCATGGTTTTCTGTTGCCTCTCATGGCATTTTCCAGGCTGATATCTTTTTTTTGAAGGAGCCGGCCGTGGATGGAAAATACCAACATTGCTGCCGGTCTTTCCCGCGGCGTGCCCAAGTTGGATAAGAAGGACATTTCGCTTGCACCTGCCATGACACCTGTCATATAATGCCCGCCAAGAATCGAAGGCTCTTCAATTTGCTTGATTCACGAATCTGCTGACAAGGAATAATCAATGATCAGGGGTAGGCGCGAGTTCTCTGTAATGGTAAAGGAGGTCCGGAGACAGCTTGGGCTGAGTCAGGAAGCGCTTGCTCAAGAGCTCAGGGTAAGTTACGCCACCATCAACCGCTGGGAAAAGGGCAAGACCGCACCATTTAAATTAGCGAGGGAGCAATTCGACGCTTTTTGCCGAAAAATGACCCAAGAAGGAAAGCTAAGCCTTTGAGCCTTACCGACTATCAGGCAAAATATTTTGCCCACGAGCTGACACGACGATTCCCACCGGATAGTGTCGAGAAAGTCACCGTGGCATTTGCAGGTGCACAGGTTGATCTGAACCCCCACCAGATAGATGCCGCCCTGTTTGCTTTCAAATCACCGCTTTCTAAGGGTGCGCTTCTGGCCGATGAAGTTGGACTGGGAAAGACCATCGAGGCCGGTTTGGTGCTCTCTCAGAGATGGGCAGAGCGGGCAAGGCGCATTCTTGTCATTACCCCATCCAACCTTCGCAAGCAGTGGTATCAGGAGCTGACGGAAAAATTTTTTCTGCCCTCTCGTTTGTTGGAAACAAAGTCCTACAATGCGGCTGTCAAACAGGGCGAGTTACGTCCGTTTGAAAAACCGGAAGTCATCATCTGTTCTTACCACTTCGCGAAAAGCAAGGCCGACGATGTTCAGACCGTTCCCTGGGATCTGGTGGTGTTCGACGAAGCCCATCGGCTTAGAAATGTCTATAAACCTTCCAATGTCATTGCCAATACGCTTAAAGTTGCCCTAACCGGTAAAGACAAACTGCTGCTGACGGCCACCCCTTTGCAGAATTCCCTGCTTGAACTATTTGGATTGGTGAGTTTTATCGATGAGTACACCTTCGGCGATCTCAAAAGCTTTCGCGAGCAGTTTGCAAACCTCAGTCAAGAGCAAGTATTCAATGCGCTAAAGACACGGCTCAAACCTATTTGTCATCGCACCTTACGCCGCCAGGTGATGCCCTACATCAAATACACCCAACGTCTGCCGATCCTTGAGGAATTCACCCCGGCGGAAAGTGAAGATCGGCTCTATCACCTGGTCTCGGAATACCTGCAACGTGATAATCTTCAAGCTTTGCCGGCCGGACAGCGATCTCTGATGACACTGGTGCTGCGCAAATTGCTGGCCTCGTCCACCTTTGCCATTGCAGGGGCACTGACAGCCTTATCCAACCGGCTGAAAGCCAAACTTCGAAAAGACGAATCAGCAGGAGTACTTGAGGAGGAACTTGACCAGGATTACGAGGCCCTCGACCCAACGGCAGAGGAATGGGGTGAGGACGAATCTTTTGAGAGGCTTTCCGAGGCCGACCGCCAAGCCATTGAACAGGAAATCGCAGATCTTGACGCTTTCACCCGTTTAGCCACCTCAATCGAACAGAATGCTAAAGGTCTCGCCTTGCTGAAAGCGCTGAGCGTCGCTTTTGCCAAGGCAGCTGAAGTCGGCTCTGCCCGAAAAGCCGTTATTTTTACCGAATCGCGGCGTACTCAGAGCTATCTGCTGCGCCTTCTAGCAGACAGCCCTTTTGCAGAGGGAATCGTATTGTTCAATGGTTCGAACACGGATGAGCTTTCAAGAAAGATCTATGCGGATTGGTTTGAGCGCCACAAGGGCACCGATCGCGTAACCGGATCGCGAACTGCGGACATGCGTTCGGCCCTCGTGGATTACTTCGGTGAACAGGGCCGCATCATGATCGCCACCGAGGCGGGTGCCGAAGGTATCAACCTGCAGTTTTGCTCGCTGGTCGTGAACTACGATCTGCCCTGGAATCCCCAACGCATTGAACAGCGCATCGGCCGCTGCCACCGTTACGGCCAGCAGCATGACGTGGTGGTGGTCAATTTCGTCAATCGGAAAAACGCTGCCGATAAAAGGGTTTTTCAACTTCTGTCCGAAAAATTCCGGCTATTCGAAGGTGTTTTTGGAGCCAGTGACGAGGTACTGGGTGCCATCGAATCCGGAGTGGATTTTGAAAAACGCATTGCCGCCATCTATCAGCTTTGCCGCAAGCCGGAGGAGATACAAGCCGCCTTTGACGAACTGCAGCGCGAATTGAGCATGGAGATCAATGAAGCCATGACACGTACGCGCCAGCAGCTGCTGGAAAATTTCGATGACGAAGTAAGAGAAAAGCTCAAGATCCGGGATGAGGTATCCAAAGCCTATCTCAACCATTTCGAACGTCTGCTCATGCAGCTCACCCGGCATGAATTAGGCGGACACGCCGAGTTTGAAACAGACGGGGTTTTCCATTTGATCTCCCAGCCCTTTCCGGAGCTAGACGATAAGATCCCGCTGGGTCTTTACGAATTACCGCGGCGGTCCGGCGAAGCACATCTTTACAGATTCAACCATCCTTTGGCAGAAGCCATAGTAACCCGTGCTAAGACACGGCAGTTGCCGCCTGCGGAAGTTCATTTCGATTATGGCCGACATGAAGGCAAAGTGTCGATATTAGAGCCTTACATCGGGCAGTCCGGCTGGCTTAAAGCTTGGGTTTACACGGTCGAGTCCCTTGATCAGGCTGAAGACCACCTCATCCTCGCTGCAAATACAGACAATGAACGTCTTATGGATAATGAGAGCGCGGCCCGAATCCTCGGCCTGCCGGGCAAATTCATAGGAACGTTAGAAAGCGGACAAAGCAATGGCAGCCTGGAGGCGATTTTACAGCACCGCCAGGCAGCGATTCAAAAAGAGATATCCGAGCGCAACGCTCGTTTTTTCGAGGCTGAAGCCGAGAAGTTGGACGGCTGGGCCGATGACCTCAAGATCGGCCTGGAACGTGAAATCAAAGAGCTGGACCGGCAGATCAAGGAGGCCCGTCGCGCTGCAATTGCCGCACTCTCCCTGGAGGAAAAACTGGCAGGCCAGAAACAGATCAAGGCCCTGGAAGTGCAACGCAACCAGAAACGCCGTTCCCTTTTCGACGCCCAGGATGAAGTGGACCGCCGACGGGAGGAGTTGATTGCGAGGATTGAAGGAAAGTTGCAGCAACGGACCGAGCTCATGCAGCTCTTTGAGGTTCGGTGGAGTTTACTCTAATGCCTGAAACTGCCCCAGGCCTATTACAGCGAATCGCACTTAGACACCCTTGGCATTTGCGTTTTTCTGGCGCTTTCCAAACATTTCAGCACGGAGGACACAATTGTTATCCTCGACGACGTGGTAACCTCTGTGGACGGCCCGCATCTGGATCGTTTCATGAACCTGCTGCATGCAGAAGCCGGGAGCTTTAATCAGGTCATCGTGACCACCCATTACCGGCCTTGGCGGGACCGCTATCGCTGGTCCAAAGGACCGACAGCCAATACCCAGGTCATTGAACTCGGCCCATGGACGCTGCAAAATGGGCTTCAAGTTGGTCACTTTTTAACGGCGGTTGGGGAACTAAAGTCAGCGCTGGCTGAGTCGATGATCGACCGCCAGGCTTTGGCATCCAAGGCTGGTATCGTCCTTGAATCGCTGCTTGATTTCATTACCTTAAAATACCGCTGCGCGGTACCGCGCAATGCACGCAATGAATATACATTGGGTGACTTGGCTTCTAGCATCGATTCAAAGCTGGCTAAAATTCTCTGTTGTCGTAAAACTTCCGGTCCTGCCGCAGAAAAAATTGATGTACCAATCAAATCTTTAATTGATAAAGCAACGGGTGCTCAGTGGATCCGCAATTGCGTGGGCTGCCATCTTCATTCTTTAGGGAGCGAGGTCTCTGATGCCGACGTTCGCAGCTTCGCGCAGGGTGTTCTAACTTTCGCCGAAACATTGATTTGTGAATCATGTGACACTTTGCCCACAAGGAGACCTTCGGGCAGCTTCTGGCAGTGCAATTGCGGAAACCTTGAACTTCATCCCCTGGTGCGCCCGGGATCAGACCTACGGAATATTAATGATGAATTCTAAACAGAAACTGGAACTCACCTGGATCGGAAAAGAGAATCGGCCGAAACTGGAGCCGCGAATACTGCTGGAAGATCCGCAGAAATCTTATCATGCCAAGCACAAAATATCCGAAAAGGATATCTTTGACAATCAATTGATTTTCGGAGACAATCTGTTGGCACTTAAAGCACTAGAGATAGAGCTATCTGGTTGCATCAAGTGTATATATATAGACCCCCCATACAACACAGGTAGCGCATTTGATCACTTTGATGATGGTATAGAACACTCCTTATGGCTGTCTTTGATTAGGGAGAGAATATCAATTTTATGGCGCCTATTACATCCAAAAGAAGGATCATTATGGGTGTCAATTGACGATAGGGAAATGCCATATCTTCGTGTACTGATGGACGAGCTTTGCGGCCGTGAAGCCTTTTTGGCCACAAATGTTTGGCAAAAAAGATATTCCAGAGAAAATCGAGAGGCCATTGGTGATGCGCACGAGTATATTCTAACCTATGTTAAGGATAAACAAACTTTTAAGAATATTAGAAACAAACTACCTCTTGGTGAAAAGCAAGTAAAAATCTATAAAAACCCAAATAATGACCCAAGAGGCCCATGGAGATCTGTATCTCTTTCCGCGCAAGGATACAGACCAAATCAAATGTATGAAATCACATCGCCAATGACTGGGAAAAAACACAAACCACCACCGGGGTCATGTTGGAAAATAATTGAGAGCAATTACTTAGATTTATTAAAAGACAACAGAATTTATTTTGGAAAAAATGGTGATGCTGTTCCTTCTAGAATTCAATTTTTAAAAGATATTGAAGGAATAGCCCCTTGGACTTGGTGGCCCCACGAAGATGTTGGACATACAGATGAATCAAAAAAAGAAATGCATGCTCTGTATGGAGCTAAAGATGCATTTCATACGCCTAAGCCTGAAAGGTTGATTGAAAGAATACTTCACATCGCCACCAACCCCGGAGACCTCGTCCTCGACTCCTTCGCCGGCTCCGGCACCACCGGTGCGGTGGCTCATAAAATGGGCCGGCGCTGGATCATGGTGGAACTGGGCGAGCACTGCCACACCCACATCATCCCGCGTTTGAAAAAGGTGATCGACGGCGAAGATCCCGGCGGCATTACCAAGGCGGTCAACTGGAAGGGCGGCGGTGGGTTTCGCTACTATCGCCTGGCGCCCTCTCTCTTGGAAAAGGACAAATGGGGCAATTGGGTTATTAACAAAGCCTATAATGCCGCCATGCTGGCCGAGGCCCTGTGCAAGCTGGAAGGGTTCACCTATGCGCCCAGCGATTCGATTTACTGGCAGCACGGCTATTCCACGGAAAAGGATTTCATTTACGTGACAACTGCCAACCTGACCCATGATCAGCTTCAGCAGCTTTCCGACGAGGTCGGCACTGATCGGACGCTCTTGGTGCTCTGCACCGCTTTTCGCGCCCGGGCCGACCGCTATCCGAACCTGACCGTAAAGAAGATCCCCAAGGCGGTTTTAGCCCGGTGCGAGTGGGGACACGACGACTACAGCCTGCGGGTGGAGAACCTGCCCAAAGCTCCACCTTCCAAGGGGCAGATGGGGCTTTTTGCTGAGGATGGGTCATGACAAGCAAGAAAAATATTTTAGCCACCAGCGATACCCTTGTTCAAGATATTCGCCGTTTGATTGAAGAGGCCCGCTCGACGGTCGCTACAACGGTCAATGCTGCCCTCACCATGCTCTATTGGCGGGTAGGCAAGCGAATCAACGAGGAGATCCTCAAGGGAGATAGGGCCGGTTACGGAGAGCGGATTGTGCACGCGCTGAGTGCACAATTGCGCCAGGAATACGGACAGGGATTTACCAAACGGAACCTGTTTAATATGATTCGGTTTGCTCAGGTTTTCCCTGAAGAGGAAATTGTCTCCGCAATGCGTACACAATTAAACTGGACTCATTTCCGAATTCTGATTGCCATCGATGATCCCCTGAAAAGAGACTTCTATACCGAGATGTGCAGGCTTGACCGGTGGAGTACACGCACGCTGCAATCCCGGATCGACTCTATGCTCTATGAACGAACAGCCCTTTCCAAAAAACCTGACGAGCTGATTCGTACGGAACTTGACGTCTTACGCAAAGAGGACCGGCTGACGCCGGACCTCGTCTTCCGCGATCCCTATTTTCTCGATTTTCTCGGCCTGAAGGACCATTATCTGGAAAAAGATCTCGAAGACGCCATCTTACGGGAACTGGAACAATTTCTGCTGGAGTTGGGGGCCGGTTTTTCATTTATCGCCCGGCAAAAACGTATCCAGGTGGATAACGATGATTACTACCTCGATTTGCTTTTTTTCCATCGAAAACTCAGACGACTGGTGGCGATCGAGTTGAAATTGGGCGATTTCAAACCTGCCGATAAAGGCCAGATGGAGCTGTATCTGCGCTGGCTGGATAAGTACGAACGGCATTCCGGTGAAGAGAAACCCATCGGTCTCATCCTTTGTGCCGGCAAGAAGCATGAAACCGTGGAACTCCTGGAACTGGAGAAGAGTTCTATTCGCGTGGCGGAATATTTAACCGAATTGCCGCCAAGGGAAGTCCTGGAGCGGGAACTTCATAAGGCCCTTGTTCAGGCAAGACAACGATTTGCGCTGCGACAGCAACTGGAAAAGGAGGTGGATCATTGAATCGCCATGTCAATGCCATATGCGGCCGCCTGAGCCTCCGACCGCCCCAGCGCCGTTCATTGGAAATCCTGCATCGCATCATCGAGATCGCTCCCCCTGGCAAGGACACCGACCCTGCCACACAGCTTGCAGCGATTCAAAGCGAGTTTTCCTCGGTCGCGGACTTCGAACGCGAATTTTCTTCCCTGTGTTTTGCCCTGGCCACCGGTGTAGGCAAAACGCGGCTCATGGGCGCTTTTATCAGCTACCTTTACTTGGCCCACGGCATCGGCAACTTCTTTGTGCTGGCACCCAACCTGACCATCTACAACAAACTGATCACCGACTTTACCCCCAATACACCGAAATATGTGTTCAGGGGCATTGCGGAATTCGCCGTTCATCCGCCGACAGTGATCACAGGAGATACTTATGAAAGCGGCATCGGTGTCCGGGAGGCGTGGCGAAAGCAAGCTGCCATGTTTCCCGACCGGGAAGGCGTCCATATCAATATTTTCAACATCTCCAAGATCAACTCTGAGGTGCGCGGCGGCAAGTCGCCCCGCATTAAACGCCTGTCCGAGTATATCGGGGAGAGCTATTTCGACTACCTGGCCGGCCTGCCGGATCTGGTACTGCTCATGGACGAATCGCATCGCTACCGGGCCAGTGCCGGGGTGCGGGCCATTAACGAGCTTAAGCCCATTTTGGGGTTAGAGCTGACCGCCACTCCATTTCTGGAAACCAACCGCGGAGCGGTGCCGTTCAAAAATGTGATTTATGATTATCCGCTGGGCAAGGCCATGGCTGACGGTTTTGTAAAGGAACCTGCGGTGGTGACCCGCAAGAACTTCAACCCCGCCGGCATGTCGCCGGAGGAGATCGAACGGCTGAAACTCGAAGACGGCATGCGCCTCCATGAAAGCGTTAAAGTGGAGTTGGAGACTTACGCCCGGGAGAGCGGCAACACCATTGTAAAGCCCTTCCTTCTGGTCATTGCACGTGACACTACCCACGCCGCCCACTTGCTGCAATTGATCCAGTCCGAAAACTTTTTCGAAGGACGATACAAAGACAAGGTGATCCAGGTGGATTCCAGCCGGACAGGTAAGGACGAGGACGAAATGATCGAGCGGCTGCTCAAAGTGGAACAGACGGATGAGCCGACCGAAATTGTCATCCATGTGAACATGCTCAAGGAGGGCTGGGATGTCACCAATCTTTACACCATCGTACCGCTGCGCGCCGCCAACGCGCGCATCCTCATCGAGCAGTCCATCGGCCGAGGCTTGCGCCTTCCTTATGGCAAACGGACAGGAGTTATGGCCGTGGATCGGTTGAATATCGTCGCTCACGATAAATTCCAGGAAATCATCGACGAGGCCAACCGTCCCGATTCCGCCATCCGGTTGCAGGCGGTGGTGCTGGATGATGCGGATCTTAGCCGAAAAACAGCCACCTTGGTGTCGCGTCCAAGGGTTATGCAAAAATTGGGGTTAAAGCCGCAGCAAGCAACCGACAACACCCGGTTGGCCGGACAAAATGAACGCCCGATATTCACCAAACCCGCGGAGCAGAAGGTGGCCCAAATGGCCTGGGAGGCGATACGCAAGCTGGAAGATCAGCCCCAGAAGCTGCCGAGTGTGACCCATTTGCAGAAACCGGAGATTCAGGCCGCCATCGTCAAGGCGGTGGAAGAACAGCAGCCGCAACCTGAACAGTTGGCGCTGGAGGGCTTTGCGGAAAAGCCGGATATCGTCGCTGTGGTCGCCAAAACCATTGAGGTGGTGACGCAGCAGACCATTGACATCCCACGCCTCCTGGTGGTGCCCAAAGGAGAAGTAAAAACGGGGTTTAAGTCCTTTACTTTGGACTTGAGTGCGCTGAAGTATCCTCCCGTATCCGATGAACTGTGGATTCAACACTTGCGCACCAGCCAACTGGAAGTCTTGGCCTTGGGGCGTGGGGGTTTCGAGGAGGCCCGACCGGAAGATTACGTCGTCAGCGGGCTTGTGGATTTCGATGATATTTCCTACGACGCCCATGCCGATCTGCTTTATGATCTTGCCGGTCAGACGGTGCGGCATTTCCGAACTTACTTGTCCGAGGAGGAGACGCGAAAGGTCCTTCGCTGTTATCAGCGCGATATCGCTCGGTTTATCCACTCACAGATGCAGTCCCACTACTGGGAGGAGGAGGTTGACTACGAAATAGTGGTCAGCAAGGGCTTCACCGAGCTGAAAGAGAGCGCCTATTCTTGCAACGTTGCAGAACCCCCTGCCGATTTTCGCACGGCACCCGAAGATAAGAGCAACATGGCCAGATACCTGTTCGGTGGATTTGAGCGTTGCCTTTACGCGGTGCAGAAATTTGACTCGGAGGCAGAGCGTAAATTTGCCATCATCCTCGAGCGGGACGCAACTAAGTGGTTCAAACCAGCACGGGGGCAGTTCCAGATCTTCTACCGCCATGGCGCCGATTATCTCGAATACCAGCCTGATTTCGTTGCTGAAACAACAGATACAATCTTCATGCTCGAGCCTAAGGCCGCCAACCAGATGGGTGACCCCATCGTACTTGCCAAGAAAGAGGCGGCCGTAGAATGGTGTGTCAATGCCACAAATTACGCACAAAGCTATGGTGGCAAGCCTTGGCGGTATATGTTGATCCCTCATAACGAGATCGTGACAAACATGACGTTGAATGCTTTGGTCACGAGGTGTGGGGCATAAAGATGGAAGCTGAGCCGACCAGATGTCCAGGAACCTGGGAAACCGCGACAGCTTGCGCCTTTATCATTTCACCGTAGACACCACCCCGAGTTCTGGGGACACCATACTTAATTCGGTGCTTTCGCCCTAACCTGAGACATGTCCGCGCTGATAAACAAGTGAGTTCCCATGGAAGCTTGGAATGGAGGCGGTTTAAGGATATTTCCTTAACCGCTTTTGTTTTTCAAACATTGGCGCTAAAGAAATCATGATCACGGACCTTCCCCTCCCCGAAGTGCCCCTGAATCTTGTGATTTCCGTGGGGGGCTTCGAGCGCACCCAGAGGATCTATACCCAATCGGACGGGACCTTTTCTTTCACCTTCACCCCCATGCCGGGGGAATCCGGTCTCTACAAGGTGGGGGTCGTCCACCCGGATCTGCTGGACCGGCCCCTTCACGGTGAGTTCCTGATCAGGCGGGTGAGTGTGACCCCCACCACCGTGAACCTCTCCATCCCCTTACACAAAAATGATGGCCTATTTCAGGAGTTCTGACCTTAGGCTACCCTTTATTGATCATAGTCAGGTATTTTTATTCTCCAGCATCCCTGAGAACCGCTTTGATCAGTTCCTGGCGTACGTAAATGCCGCTTTGAAGAAGTGCGTCGATGTGAGGCCTGATTTTTTCTATCAATCCCAGACGCTTGGCACGCAGCAGCAAGCCGATTGTCCCAATCTGCTTTATGTTTAGCCTTTCCACAATCTTCCTGGCCCGGGAATCATCGAGCAGGATAATGCAATCGGGTTTAGTTTGTGCCAGGGCAATTGCTTCAGCCTCCCCAGGGTCTACAAGAATGCTCAGAGGTCTGACCAAGTGAGGATCCGGTGCTTGGATTGTAAGCCATGCTGCCTTGCTTACTTCGTCGGCGCCGGCATGGCCATGCCCTCTCAGTGACACTTCATTCCAAACTGCCGGTGGGACATAGATCTTAGAAAACAGACGGGGCAGCAATTCAAGTTGGCCGATTCGTGCTAAACTAATAAGCGGTCCACTGTCGGCAATGGCTGGGGCATCAGGCATTTTCCAGTTCGTCCCGGATCTGATCATCATCAAGATTTATGATCGGTATCCCCATGCGGCCGAGTTCGTCCATAAAATGCAACTTTTTCATCCCGCATAGCTGCGCAGCCTTGCCCAGGGAAAGACGGCGAAGTTCAAACAGCTTGACGGCCAGCAAAAAACGCAACTCCTGTTCAAGCTCTTCTTTTGACTTGCCGGTGGAAACCAACAGGTCGTCGCCGTATGGTATTGAAAGTACCTGCATAATTCACCCTCTTTAATTGGTCTCAACGCCTTCGATCTGCTATACAAGTCACCTAATCGCTTCCTTGTAGTCTTCATGCGTTCACTATGGGACATGGCACGAAGGTTTTCAACTTTGCCCACGCATAAATCCCAACTTTTTGTCCGAGGTCGTCTTCACACCATTGATGGTGTTACGAAGCCTATTTTTACTTCTCGCCGAACATTGCTGCTCCGCTACTCTCACAGGTTGCATGTCAACCCAATCTGCCAGTTATATTAAGATCTTTTGTTTCTTATCTCAAGAAAAAACAGCAATTGGTGGACGTGCCGCCGAAGCAGGTGATCACTTTAAACGGCTTTGGAGACTAGCTTGCTCCGACCTGGTGAAGTGGCGGAAAGCGGCCAGGCCGTCTCCGGCAGGCTCACCGAGGCAAACGACGCCTTCACCTTCACGCCCGATCCCTCTCCCCTTCCCGACGGCACCTACCACGTGTCCTTCACCGCCGCTGATCTTGCCGGTAACGCTGAGCCCCACACCTTCTCCTTCACGGTGGACGGCCGGCCGCCGGCAGCGCCTTCCATTACGGGGGACACGGTCACAAGCGGGACGATCCAGGTGCAACCGGCAGAAAACCTGTCGAACACCCCCAAGGTGACCATCACCGGAACCCGGGAAGACCACACGGGTGTATGGCTCAACAACGCCCTTAATCTATAACGCAAGACCTGAGCAGGAATGACAGGATCTTAGCCAGAGAAGGAATGAACGAAGTGAACAAGCCGGTCAACCTGAGTTTGTCCCTGTGGGGAAGGGTATGAAAAAGAGAGCTTGGGCCGAAGGCTCGAAGAGGCGGCAGGTCGAAGCTCGCCGGTGCACTCACAGATGCTTTGACAGGGACACACAAAATACGGCGCCCTTTTCGGGACCCGGGTGAACCCAGGCGTTTCCCCTGTGTCGTTCCGCAATCTCCTTCACGATGGCCAGCCCCAAGCCTGCGCCCTCCATTCTAAGGGAGGCCTTTTCCCTCCAGAAAGCTCCGAAGATTTTTTCCGCATCCTCCTCGCTAATACCCACGCCATCATCTTCCACATAGAGGATGTGAAATTCATCCGTTTCTCTGCCGCCGATTTTGATTTCCTTTAATTCATCGCCACCGTGTTTGAGGGCGTTATCCACCAGATTTCTCACAATACGAATCAAAGAGAGCCTGTCTGCCCTGACTTGCGGCAGAAGTGGAACCGCCGTGCATTTTATCTCACGAAGGCTGAGCTGGGAGGAAAACTCCTCTTTCACAATCTGGACGATCTCGCTCAGACTCACTTTTTCAATTTGGAGGGGCACCTCCTTTGTCTGGATGTATGCATTGATCTTTTCCACGAGGGACGCGATATGCTCGGCGGCTTTCAGAATCTGATCACAGTGGCTTCTCCCCTTTTCGTCAAGTGTTTCCCCGTAATTTCTGTGGAGAAGCTTTGCCAGGCCGTAGATGGCAACGGCTGGATTTTTCAGGTCGTGAGAAACAGAATAGGCGAACATCTTTATTTTTTCGGAACTCCTGATCAGTGCCTCCTCTGCCCGTTTTCCCTCCGTGATGTCCCGTCCCACCGACTGAAACTCAATGAGTCGGCCCCTCCCGTCGAGGACCATTCTGTTTGTCCATCGTTGCCAGCGGATTTCGCCATTAGGGTCGATGACGCGGTGCTCGTGGGTGGCCACTGGATTCTGCGGGCTCAGTGAGGCAAGATGTTCCTCCACCTTGCCCCTGTCCCCCACGGGAATAAGGGCCATGAAAGTTTTACCGACGAGTTCTCCATATCTCTTTCCGAAGTATTCACAGTATGCCTGATTCACGAAAGTGATTCTTCCGTCGGGGAGGAAGCGGCAGATGAGTTCGGTCTGATCTTCCACGATAGCCCGATAACGTGCCTCGCTCTCTTTCAATTGTTTTTCTGCCCGCTTCCGCTCCTCATCGACGCGCAGGGCCATGATTGCATAGGACAGCCCATCGGCAAGTTCGATGAGGAAATTGACTTCCTCCGAGTCAAAAGCATCCGGCTCCGCAGCATAGATATTCAGTGCACCAATGATCCGGTTGCCCACGGTCAGAGGAAGTGCAATCGAGGACGCGTAGCCGCGCTTTATCGCTTCGGAACGCCAGGGGGCGTACGCCGGGTCCTGTAAAATGTTTTTGCAAATGCTCGGTCTGCCTGTCCTGATGGCCGTTCCGGTGGGACCTCTACCCAGTTTGGTTTTGCCCCAGGTGATCTCCACCTTTTCCAGATAGCCTTCCTCAAATCCTGCCTGGGCCACCGGGCGGACCGTTCGCTTTTCATCCTGTTCGGCTAAGCCCACCCATGCGAGTCGATATCCCCCGGAGCTTACCACAACCTGAGTCAGCTCGCGTAAAAAAGCCACTTCATCAGTCGCACGGACTATGGCTTGACCGCATTCACCCAGAACCCGGAGAGCACGGTTCGCCCTTCGCAGCTCAGTCTCTGCGCGCTTCCGCACGGTGATGTCCCTGTTGCTGGCCCGTCGACCCAGCCAAGTACCGTCATCGCCGTACACAGCCTGGCAGTAGTGACTGAGCCAGCGGCCCCCCCCGTCCCGCGCAATAATCCTGAAATCCATGTGCATAAGGTCTTGCTGTCCGAAGTCTTCCTTAAGATGCCTGGACACCATCTCTTGATCTTCGGGGTGGACGATCTTGGTGATCAACCAGGGATCCTCCATGAATTGTTCCCGCCTGTAGCCACTGATCCGTTCGCAGGAGCGGGAGACAAAGATATATTTTCCATCCGGATCGCGCCATGTCTCCCAGTCGTAGGTAAATTCCGCAACGGTTCGAAACAGATGCTCGCTTTGGCGCAGGGTTTCCTCCATGCGCCTTAGCCGTTCTTCGGTGGCTTCCAGCTCGGCAATCCGCGCTCTCAGGGCTGCCAATTCTTCACTCTCTGGTCCTCTCGGGGTCTTTTCATGCTGCATTTTCACCACCCCGTTACCATGGATGAATTCAGACAAAAATACGCTTGCGGTCTCCCCTTACCCTTTCACGCAGCCGCTACGAAGAGGCGCACATGGACTCGACGAACCCGAATTCCCTGAGGAAAATTCCCCTTCGCGCCTTACCCTTCTTTTTTCCCCGCATCAAAGGATATCCCACGGCATGGATCTGAGCGCTATCCGCAGACTCTTATGGGGCCCTATCGCCGCGCATTTCTCTTAAACGAGTAGCGCGAAACGATGGCATCTCTGCATACTTGGCTGTTGAATCATCAGGGCTGAAAGCGTGCATTCCCTGTTTGTCCTCATGAGCCATCTCATGTTCCCCCTCCCCTTGCCCCTCCCACGAGGGGAGGGGAAGCACCGGGAATGGCAAGATTTTCCTCCCCCTTGATGGGAGGATGGGTGGGGGTGGTCGTCTGGATTTTGTAAGGCAATTTTTGAGACATGACACTAGTGCGTGATTACAAAAGTCATCGATATTTCCAAACACCGTCATCCCGGCGCACGCCGGGATCCAGGCCCTGCTGAAAATTCTGGATTCCGGCTTTCGCCGGAATGACTGAGAAGGGTTCCAAAATTGGGTGCATTATTCTTGCAATTTGACACTAGGCCAGTCAGAACTCAGGGGTTGAAATCCGGCTGTACAAACAGGGAATGCACCCGGCTGACCGGCCACCACTATGGACGAGGTGACGCAATGGATGAGGACTCATGAAATCGTGTAAATCCTCCGTTCGGTCTCCCACAGTCTCCTGGCCGGATTGCAGCGCCGCCCTTATTGTCAATGTAAGGCTCGGAGAGGACCCTTTTTTCAGGACCGGGTGAGGCGTCCATCCCCAAAAAAGTGCATCCGGTAAAGGTGAAAAATTTCCGTCTCCAGGTCCTCGTGCAAGAGTTCCACGGGGCTGACTCCCAGGATGCACAAATAGCTTGGGGAGGTACCATATAAACGACAGATCAAGGGCCGTACCGGATAAATCGTGCACCCCTCCTTTGAAACATAAGGACAAGAAGTCCCCTCTCTCCGCTTCGCCTCCATGTGCCGTTCCTTCAGAAATTCCCTGATCCGTTCATTCTCCACCTCTGTCCTGGACGGAACGCCAAATCTCCGACAGCACTCGGTGCATCCCGGCGTACACTGAAGTACCGGTATGAGCTTGTAAAGATCTTCGATGTCCATGGGATTCCTTTAGTGCACCACCTCCTTGGCCAACCGTTTGAGCTCCTCCCGGCTGAAGAGATAGCGCTCGCCGCAGAACTGGCAGACGACTTCCGTCCGCTCCTTTTCATTGGCCAGGGAAGTCAACTCTTCCTTTCCGAGACAAATAAGCGCCTCTTCGGTCCTTTCCCTGCGGCAGGAGCATCTCAGTGCCAGAGGCCGTTTCTCGATGGTATGGCATGGGATCCCTTCGAAAAGAAACTCCAACAGGTCTTCCGGACCCATGCCGTCACGAAGGAGTTCCGTTACAAAGCCCATTTTTCCTATTTGTTCAACCAGCCGGTCGATCACTTCTTGTTCGGAATAGGGAAGAGCCTGGATCAGAAACCCGCCGGCCGCGGAAATCCCCGTGGGCTCCATGTACACTCCAAGCCCGACAGCGGAAGGAAGTTGCTCCGACTCGGTCAGATAGTAAGCGAGGTCCTCTGCAATTTCGCCTGAATATAAACGAACCGTCCCACCGTACAATTCTTTCAACCTCAGGTCCTTCGTCACCGTGAGAAATCCCGTTAGCCCCAGAGCCCCCGAAACATCCAGCTTTCCCTCTTTGAGAGGCAGTTCGACATGAGGCTCCGCCACATACCCTCTCACTGCCCCGGTGCTTTCGGCTTCAACGATGATCTTCCGGATGGGCCCATTCCCCGCGAATTTAAGTGCGACCCGCTGCCCGGTTTTCAACAGCGCACCCATCAGCGCCCCCGCGCTGAGCGCACGACCAAGGGCGGCGGAAGCAGTCGGATAGGTGTCGTGCCTGAGGCATGCCTCTTCAACAAGCCGAGTTGTAATGCATGCCAGGCCCCTTACCCTTGCATCTCTTGTAATCATCCGTACCAGGTAGTCTTCCACAGCGGATTCTACCTCAGTAGTTCATGATTTCCTCATCTGCATGAAATATGTACGCGATTAGGGCCGCCCTTGTCCACATCCCGTTACGCTCCTGGCGCCAGTATATGGCTCGTGGATCCGGATCGATGGTTACCTCAATTTCGTCTCTTCGCGGGAAAGGGTGCATGATGATGGCACTGGACTTGATCATGGGCATGTCAACGAGCCCGAGCTTGAACTTGGAGGTATCTACTCTGCTTGACTCTCCAACCACTTCATCATGTTCGTCTTGAATCCTGGTCATGTAAATGGCATGCGCTTCGGGAAGTACATTTTGGAGAGCCCTGGTTTCAAGGGTATAGGGAATTCCCTGCCTTTCCAGGAAATCGAGGACATCCTCTTTCATCTGAAAAGGTTCCGGAGCGGCAAAAATGATTCTCACCCCCTCAAAATTTTTCATTAGGTAACTGAGGGATCTCACCGTTCTCCCCCTTTTCAGGTCCCCGCACATCAAGATGGTCTTGCCGTCGAGTCCTCCCTCGTTTTCAAAAGATCTTTGCAGGGTGTACACATCAAGGATCGCCTGGGTCGGATGCTGATCATTCCCGGAACCGCCGTTGATCACCGGAACCGGCCTATTGCTGTAGGTATTCAAAAGCCAGGCGGCGCGCTCCGCCATGTTTGCTCCCACATGCCTCATGATGATGAGATCCGTATAGGAGGAAAAGGTGCGCAGGCTGTCGTCGAAACTCTCTCCCTTCACCTCCGATGAAACTCTCGGATCACGGATCTCCGTTGTCCTCATTCCCAGAATATGGCATGCATTCTCAAAGGAAAGATAGGTCCTGGACGATGGCTGTGTAAAATAAAGCATGGCCCGTTTGTGACAAAGCAGACCCTGGAGAAAAACTGAGCCGGCTTTGCTCTTGGAGACCTGCCGGAGCTTATTCGTGAGCTGATAGATGTCCTCCAGGATTTGACGAGTCAATTGCTGAGAGATGATCATGTCATAAAGGCGACCGTTTCTCGCAAAGCGCTTGATCTTCTCTTCGTTTGGGAGGTGCTCAAATTCCGCAAATTTTTCGTCAAGGTAGGGCATTTGAAACTCCATGGCATGGAAGGTCACGTTTCGGACATGGATTCCTGGGACACTTCACCGTGTGCTGTCAACCGATGTCCTGTCCGTGCGGAACCAGACGGTTCGTTGCCGAATCGTGTGAGGCCAGGCTTCGTATGCCTATTGCAGGCTGAAACCGCTTCATCGGTTCGGGAGAACAATAAACAATTATTTATACCACCAAACGGCTCTCCATGAAAGTTTTATTCTCGTACATCCCGTTTTCCTCTTCTGTGAAAGCAGCAGCAAAGGATCAGGGAGAACCCAGGGATGGATCCAAATCCGCCCTCAAAGAAAGGTAGAGCACTAGGCAGGCGGTTTTTCCGTGAACTCCCGCTCGCCCTCTCTCAAGCAGGATCAGGTCTTGAAACGCTCCTCGGATCAACGGCGAGATCAGCTTCCCCTCAGGATGGACCTGTGGTTTCCCTTTGAGAACAGTGTTAGCAGGGAACGATTTAATGTTCAATTCCATTAGTGTCCAAGATAAACCCAAATTCAGACTTTTTGATCGATAAGTGCTTGATTTCTCAACTTGGCATCTGAAACTGAGAAATCAGGTTTCATTGATTCCCTGAGAATGATCCAACCCCCCTTTATTTGAAGGGGGGCAGGGGGGGGATTTCACGAACGTTCTGAAAATCCCCCTCGATCCCCCTTTGTCAAAGGGGGAGGTCAAGCAGTTCCTTCGCCGGAAAAGACTTTGATGAAAATGCTGCCCAAAGAAATATCGATTTTGGACAAGAGTGGTTCAATTCCTTTTGAAGAAGGCTGTGCAGGACATGGCGGAGAGGAACCAACACCAAGGACTTTTAGCTTACATTCGAAGCGGAAAAGGACTAAAATTTTCTTGTGAAGGTTTTGGGGCAGGAGCGCCTGGAAAAGGATTTGAGGACAAACCCGATGACAGAGGGGCGATCACGAATCCGGGTGAAACCGATGGAGGTGTCTTGACGTGTTTCCTCTTCAATTTGAACATAAGGTCCTGGACAGCTTGCCGGCACCGGATGATGACAGTATTAAAAGAGTCCACAATATCCTCAGGGCCATCATATCACGCCGGATCATCCCCTATTTCAGGAGCAAACGGGGTACCGAACCGTCCTTGATCGCCAGGATTACCGATCAACTCAGGATCAACAGGTTTCATGACGAGAAGAATTTGATGCGGGTCGTGAGCCTCCTGTCCCGAGAAGATAATCGATGGGATATCCATATCCATGAACGGGTCTTTGATTACCTGGCCTTTGTCATTCCAAGCGATCCCGAGGCGAGGCTTGGCGGTGAATCGCTTCAGGAGGGACAGGCGCTGGCTTTCGCCGAATTCCTTTTACGCCATGAAATCGAACACACCCTATATCCTCAAAAGTCGGAACGGGAAGCGATTCGCTCTGATGTGATCTTCGCCATGGAACGGCGCGAAACGGATCCCACATACTACCGCATGCTGAAAAAGTTCTTGACCGACGAAATGAATGGGGTGAAGGGGGAACCTTACCTTGCCCTGCTTGACTCCGCAGAGAGGGAAAAGCCTTATGAATATCTCATAACTCGGCTTTTGACTCCTCTGGCATCAATCCTGCCGGATCTCCCCGACGAGATGCTTCAACGGGTATTTCCGCTTCTGGACCGGGATTTGAAGACGAAAATTCTCGGAGAGCTCTATCAGAACAGTCGCGAGCCTTCCTATTCCCTGCTTCGAAGAGTGGCTTTTCTGCAAAAAGCGCTCCGGCTCTTCAGCCTTCTCGTAAAAGACGACCACAAAGAGGCCGAAGAGGTCTTTGCTTCCTTCAAGGATCGCTGGGGATTGATTTATCTTTTCCGTGAACTGGACGTCCCGGAAGTGACCCTGGAGGATAAGGAATTTGAAGAAATCTTCCTGCTTTTTAAGGAAAGCGTGGACAGGTATTTTCAAGAGTCGCCCGAGACCGTTTCTCCGCCATCTGACACTGCCCGGGCGGTCGCCCCGGGGAAGGAACCTCTCCCGGTCCCTACCAAAAGCTTGAAGGAGCGAATTGAAGAGGCTCGTCATGACCCCCGCTTTCCCCCCCAGGCCATGGAAGTCATCGACAAGAACAAGGTGGCCGCAGTGGGCCACAGCGGCCCCAAATACACGGAACTCATTGAAACGCTGCTGGCCATACCCTGGGGGAAAATCCACGTGCTTCAGATAACCCCCGATGCCTTCGAAGCGGGACTAAACCGTACCCATTTCGGGCTTCAAAGGCCCAAAGAAATCACCTGCGATTTTTTCACCAATCTGATCTGGCGCTACCAGCGTCTCCGCCCCGGGGACGAGGAAAACTTGCAGAGAACCGGAAGTGCTTTCCTCTTCGTGGGACCGCCGGGGGTGGGGAAAACTTCTCTGGCCATCTCCATAGCGAACAACCTGGGCATTCCTTACCACAAAATCTCCCTTGGCGGCATGAGGGACGAGGCCGATTTGCGAGGACACGGTTTCACCTATGAAGGATCCAAACCCGGGGCCATCGTTCAGGGGCTGATCAAGATGGGGGTTATGAATGGGATGTTCATCATGGATGAAGCGGACAAGACAGAAAAATTCGCCGTCTCGACCCTCCTGGAGATCCTTGACCCGGAACAGAATCACCTCTTTCACGACAAGTTCACCATGACTACAGTGGATATTGATCTTTCCAACTGCCACTTTATTCTCACCGCCAATACACTGGAAACGGTCCCTCCTCCCGTCCTCAACCGCTGCGAAGTGGTTGTTCTGGGGCGCTACGGCGTGGAGGAGAAGGTTGCCATCGGCAGGGATTATCTGGTCCAGAGGGTACGCGGCAGGTACCAGATCGGCATTGAGGAGATTTTCTTCGACCCGGAGCAAGAAAGCGAACTCTTGAGGTACCTGATCAAAACGTACACCCACGAGCCGGGCGTACGAGAGCTTGAACGCATTGTGCGGACACTTTTCTTGCGGCTCTTGCGAAAAGAGATCCTGGGGAAGAATGAGAAATCCGTCAAGATCACGCGGCAAAAAATCAAGCAGTACCTGGATCCTCCGATCCCTCCGCGCCAGATCAGTGAAGAGGACCGTGTGGGAGAGATGCTCGGCCTCGGAGTCGATGTGGAGCGTGGAGTGGGGTCCATCATCCCCATCCAGGCAACTCTCATACGAACGGAGGGGGAAAGACACCGACACGGGCATCTCAGCATGATTGATGCGACAGGGAACATTGAAAAAATCATGGACGAAAGCCGTAAGGTCGCCACCACGGGAATCCTTCACTGTGCGGATCAACTGGGAATCGATTTGTCCAAAGCCGAAACACCCATTCATCTTCACTTCATGGGCGCCTCCACAAGAAAAGATGGGCCGTCAGCCGGCGGAGCCATTGCGCTTGCCCTTGCCTCCACATTGTCGGGCCGGCCGGTGCGCAGAGACGTGGCCATGACCGGCGAGATCGATACGCAGGGAAGGATCCTGGGCGTCGGAAGCCTGGACGTGAAATTGGAGACCGCTTACGACGCCGGCTGCAAGACGATGATCATTCCAAAGGAGAACCTTTACGGCGAAGAGGGCATCGAGCGTTTGCCCGAGGCTCTCAAGACGGAACTCCTGGTGCTCAGCTACGAGCAATGGAAGGGAGAACACGTGCCGTTTGATTACGGGAAAGACGCGCTCCAGGTCGTGGCGGTGGACCACATCGTGCAGGCGGCCGAAATCGCCTGTATCGATCAAGAGGAACTGGCAAGAACCGAGGCGTCCTTCATCTCCCATGCCCGGTCGGTTGTGCAAGCCCAGAGAACGATCGTCATGGACAGGGTGGTGCATTGCTGTGTGATTTATGCCAAGGCGCTGGAAGAACTGGACCTGGGGAGTCTCGATCCCAATTTCTGGGATCGGTTCAAGTGCATCTTTCTCTTGCCCACCAAAATGAGGGACGAGGTCCTCAGGGCTTACCCGGACCTTGAAGACCGGGCCCGGTTTCGGGATTTCGATCCATCCCGGGAGACCTTTGCGTCCGCGGTGAAGGAGGTGGAGAAAACCCTTGCGGGCACTGCAACCGGCTCTCCGCTCCGTCTTTCCATCATTGGGCCATTCTTCTTTCTGAAAGCCCACAGCATCCATCAAGCAGATTTTCCTGTGAGTCCGCCTTTACAGGAACTGAGGCTACTTGCAAGCAATTACATTTGCCAGGGGCTGAAAGTCAAGGGGTGCAAGCCCCTTCTCCACCGCGTTTATTGTCATTTCGCTCAACTCCCCCTCACCGTGCTGGACGGCTGCCCCTTCCTGAGCAGGCACGAAGGGATTTACTGTGTGGACTTGTCTTTCGTTCCGGAAAAGTATCGCCTGCACTTGAAGCGAACAGAAGAGATCTTGAACAGGGGCTTGAAAAAATGGGCAGCGATTGTGGAAGGTTCAGACCGCGGCAGCGTTTATACTTGAGTCCACTCCGGTCCGAAGGTTTCAGAAATTTTCTGTAACCTTTCGAACACTGGCCGCGACTTTAAGGGTAACCCCAATTTGGCGGAAATAACCAGAAGAGGAGGAAGCCATGAAGTCAAAGGTTTGGATAGGAATGGTTGCGGTTTGGATGGTTTTTGCGGCTGCAATGGCAGCGGAGGCGAGACATTTTGGTCCTGGCTTTAAAGACCGGGGAATCGGCCGTGATTTGGTCGGCCTGAAAGCTCTTCTTGAACTCAAGCTCTCAGATTCCCAGCAGGAACAAATGAAGAACATCATCAGTAAATATGAGGATCAGAGAGAGGGCCTTAGAGATAAAATGATGGAGGCCAGGAAAAACATCTGGACGGTCTTGAAAGCCGAAACCTTTGATGAAGGAAACGCTCGAAACGCATTCCGCGCGGCCGCTCAGGTGAAAGAGGAACTGTTCGTCTTGCGGGCGAAAATGATGTCTGAACTGAAGGCGGTGCTGACTCCCGAACAACTTGAATTGGTGAAGGAGCGCAGAGCCCAGAGGTTTGAAAGGAAGAGAGAGCGCCTTCATGGTGTGGCTGAAAAAATCGGCGAATGAACCTGTGTGCCCGGTCTTACCCTAGAGGGTCTCCAAACGGGCACCCTGCCGCACAAGAGCGGCGGATGGGATCAGGATGGCGATGTGCTTTTTCCAAAATGATCCCTAGGCTTATCCTTTGGGTGAGCTGCGGCTCCCCGCGCTTCCCCCGCTCCAAGAGCGGGGGGATCTCCAACGGCGCGGGGAATGTGCGGCCAAAGCAAACGGAACCCGCGGCGCTCACTTTGATCCATAGGTCAATCCGATTAGAAATGCAAACTGACGCGCTCAGGCCAAGTGATGCTGAAATCGTCCGCCAGGTTCTTGATGGAAACGTCAATGCATTTGAGTTACTACTCAGCAGGTACAGGGTTCGATTGTTGAAAATTGTGAGCAGGCATGTGCCTCCCCATGACGTTGACGAGACGGCTCAGGATGCTTTTGTGAGGGCTTATCAGTCTTTGCGGACGTTCAAAGGAGAGGGGGATTTCAGCCGATGGCTCGCTTCAATTGCAGTGAGAACCTGTTACGACTACTGGCGAAAGGCATATCGATCTCAGGAAGTTCCCATGAGCGCATTGACCGAGAAGCATCAAAAGTGGCTGGAGGAGATGGTATCTGAAGATTCGGAACAGGCCCTCAATGAACAGAGTTCCCTCAGAGAGGCCAGAGAGCTTTTGGATTGGGCCCTGGGCAAGCTGTCCGCCGAGGACAGGATGGTCCTCGAACTCGTGTACCTGGAGGGGCTTTCCGTGAAGGAAGCGGGAGAGCTTCTGGGATGGAGCAAATCCAATGTAAAGGTCCGCTCCTTCAGGTCGCGAAGGAAGCTGGAAAAGCTTCTGAGGGGAGTGATGGGGGAGGGAAGGAGGACATCATGAAATCCCGGATATCCGAAAACGAGACATTGAAAGAGGCATTTCGCCGCGTCCACTTCGCGAAGGGGAAGGAGGATGCCGAAGGCGATTGGCGGTCCCGGGTCATGAGACGAATCCGCCAGATCGGTCCCCTGAATGCCGGTGTGCGCTTTTGGCCCCAATTCGAACACCTGGTGTGGCGGCTTGTGCCTGCGAGCTCTTTGGTGGTCCTGGCGCTGACTTTCCTTTTGCTCAATATGGACCTGGATCCCAACCACGATTACCTGGCCACGGTGCAAGCGGAGTTGGAAAGGCCGACTTTGGCGGAACTTTACAGCCTTGAGGGGTAGCGATGAAGAGGTGGAAACTGATCGTGGGAGTCGCCCTGATTTTCTTCTCGGGGGTGCTGGTTGGGTCCGTGGGAACCCGGGTTTATCACAGACAATGGTCAGAGCGCTTCTGGAAGCACCCCAGCGAAAGAAAGGCCGTGTTTCTCCAAAAACTGACCAAAGAACTTCGTTTGACAGAAGAGCAGCAGAAGGAATTCGAGGTCATCATTGAAGAGGTGGATAGGAAAGTGGCGTCGCTCATTCGTGACAGACGCGCTGCCGTCAGAGAGGTTTTGGATGGGGGTTTTTCCCGCATGAAGGAAAAACTGAACCCTGATCAGCAAAAAAAGCTTGAGGAGTGGCGGGCCAAGCGCGAAGCGCGGATGAAGGAAAGAAAGAGAAAGCCCCCTTTGCGGTGATCTTGAAGCAACGAGCCGCGTAAAGAGGACCCAACCCGACGCTCAACGCGCTCGAGACGGTAGAGCCTTTTCAACGCTCACCCGTATACGAATATTGATTTAGGATTGTGGCGCACCCGTTTCGGTCCTGACCTTCTGGAGCGCCGTCAGCGCAGAAGTCACCATGCCGGCCAGGTCGCTCACGTTACTGGAAATCACCAGGGTGTTGGAAACCTTGGCCAGCTTTCCGAATTCGTTGACGTACTGCTCGGCTACGCGCAGGTTGGCCGCCTCCTGCCCGCCCCGTGCCTGAAGCTGTTCCGCAATCGCCTTGAGACCGGCGGCAGTGGCCTGGGCCACGGCTAGAATCTCCCGGGCCCTGCCCTCGGCCTCGTTGATGCGGCGCTGTTTCTCCCCTTCTGAGCGTAGGATCGCATCCTGGCGCTCGCCCTCGGCCCGATTGATCGTCGCTTGCCGCTCGCCCTCGGATTTGGCGATGGCCGCGCGCTTTTCACGTTCGGCGGTCATCTGGGCCTCCATGGCCTTCTTGACCGACTCGGGAGGCAGGATATCCTTCACCTCGTAACGCAGTACCTTCACCCCCCAGGCCTGGGCGGCCAAATCAATGGAGTCGACCACCTGGCCGTTGATGGTCTCGCGCTCCTCGAAAGTCTTGTCCAGATCGATCCGACCGATGCACGACCGAAGCGTGGTCTGCGCCAGCTGCGACGATGCCAGGCGGTAGTCATTGATGCCGTAGGCGGAAAGCTTGCTGTCCATGACCTGCAGATAGATCAGGCCGTCGACCTCCACCGTGACATTGTCTTTCGTGATGCAGGTCTGACTGGGGATATCGAATACCTCTTCCTTCAGAGAGAATTTGTAAGACACCCGATCCAGAAAGGGGACCAGGATATGGAAGCCGGCAGCCAGGGTCTTGTTATACTTGCCCAGCCGCTCAACAATGTATTCGCTTTTTTGCGGCACGATCACGGCCGTCTTGATGATGACCACAATGATCAGGGCAGCCAGAAACACTAAGGCAATCAGGGTTGGGGACATGGGCGACTCCTTTTTCTCTAAATTTTTTTCACGAAAAAAACCTGCCGGGCTCCGTTCGCATAACGGACGATTTCAACCGTTTCGCCCTCCTCGATCTCCTCCTCGGCCACGGCATCCCAAGGGGTGCCCCGGTAATGGATGCGACCGTTGACGGTGGGAGTGATGCGTTTGACTACCTTGACGTGGACGCCGTGCGGAAAGTCATCGAAGTCTGCCTCGCCGTCCTTGCTCAGCCCGCGAAACATGCGCATCAGCATCTTGCGCAACAGCACGATGGACGCGATCGTGCCGACCATGAACAACAACACTTGCTGGGCAAGTGACAACTCCCAGATCAGCAGCGCGCCAGCCACCACCCAGCACCCGATTCCGAAGAACAGGACGATGAATCCCGGAAGCTGCAATTCCAGGAAAGCCAGCCCGATACCCAGAAGAAACCAGATCAGCCAGGGAGAAAAAATCGAATCCATTTCGCAACCTCCGTCCGCTTCTTAAGCTGGATCGAATATTTCCACACCTGCTCTAATTATGCAATCAAACAGGCAAATCCTTTGTTTTTGCGCTGCAGTCCGGTAAGAGACTTGCCTTGGTTCGACTCCAGTCCCGCAGAGCCCAACCACGCTTGTTTCGTTCCACACAACCCATGGAGAAAAGAAGCAAAAAAAACATGCCTGAATCGCTGTGAGAAGTTCAACTCCAGATCGGTAAGCAGAAATCAACGAAATCTTTTCTCGGGGCCTGGGAGGTCAAGAGATGCATCAGCAATATCCGTACCAAAATCGGTTGAACCGATAACCCTGGTTTCCACGGCAAGCCGAACCACAGGTTCTCTTTTTCTGAGTAGTGGATAATGACCATAGACCACCTCTGCCTTCCGGTGGAATCCATAGGACATCACGACCCTCTCGATGGTTTCATCACTTGCTTCGAGCAATCCCTATTGTTTGGCCTCGGCCTGACGGCGCATGGTTTTGGCATTGGACTCTCTGTCTATTGACTTTTTGATCCCTTCCCATCGCGCTTTGGAATTCTCCTGATCATCATGAGTTTGAAGGTCGGCAGAACTGGCGCAAAAAGGGGCCAAATCTTCACTTTCGACAAATGCCTTCAAAGATTTGACCCCATTCTTTGTGTTTCTAACCGAACCTGTTGCGAATCATTTCCACCACCATTGCTCTCTGTTCGTCGTTTAGGACACGGTTGTAGAAGTCCATAAAAAGATCCAGGTGCTTCCCGATCATGTCAGGCATCTTCTGCAGTCGCTCTTTCACAAAATTGGCCACGGCATTCAGATCCGGATTCTCCTTGTTGACTTCCTCGTGCATGAATCTGTGAAATTCTTTTCTCCTCTCCATGGCTTCTGTGATGTTTCGCTTGACTTGCTCTTTGATCTTCTCGTATTCCTGCCTTTGGCTATCATCAAAGTTCAGGTCTTTCACATGCCTGTCCATCTTCCATAGAATGAAATCTGCCACGTCTTGACTATGGAACCTGGAATGAAAGCCCTTGCCCCATAGGCCATGGGGTCCGCATGCTCCAGTAAAGCCAAGGCTTGCGATGATTCCCAGGAACAGGACGACGGCTCCGATGACGACATATTTTTTTCGTTTTTTCATTTTCTCATCCTCCTTCCTTTCGCACGTTTTCTCGGTAAGCTCGCTGAACTTGCAAATAGAATAAAGCTGACCTGTAAAGAATGTTTTTCCTACTCGTAAAAAAATGTTAAATATGTGCAAAAGCTTGTAAAAATAGGAGAACTGTATGAACAACAAAGTTCTACTCGTTGACGACGACGACAAACTCCGCAAGCTTGTTACCGAGTATTTGGAGGGATACGGTTTTCAGGTTGATACGCTCTCCAACGGCTTGTCCGTCCTAAAAAGGGTCCGGAGCGAATCCCCTGATATCATCATATTGGACATCATGCTTCCGGGAAAGGACGGCCTGGAAGTCCTGAGGGAAATCAGGGCGGAGCATACTGTCCCGGTCATCATGCTAACTGCGAGGGGAGAGGACGCAGATCGTATTGTCGGCCTTGAGCTGGGAGCGGACGACTACCTACCTAAACCCTTCAACCCCCGTGAGCTACTGGCCAGGATGAAGGCCGTGATTCGTAGGCTTCCTCAACAAGCCGCAAGCCAAACGGCACAAAAGGATTTGGCCTTTCAAGGCATGCAACGCCAACTCAAGGCGATCCTGAGCGCCGATGCAAAAGATTATAGCCGTCTCATGTCTCACGATGAGATGTGGACCATCCACACCTTGAATGCCTATCGAGATCTCATCGCCTCCCAGGTCCGGAAGCATCTGGGCCGGGTGGTGGACGCCCCAGGGGATAATATCCTCGCTGAGTTCGGGAGTGTGATCAATGCGGTGCAATGCGCCGTAGAGATCCAGAGGGACCTCAGGGCCAAAAACGCCGAATTGCCTGACCACCGCAAAATGGTCTTTCGCATCGGGATTAATCTTGGAGATGTGGTTCTCGAAAAGGGAAGGATTTATGGTGACGGAGTCAATATCGCGGCCCGAATCGAGAGGCTCGCCGAACCCGGAGGCGTATGCGTCTCAGGCACTGTATATGATCAAATAGAAAACAGATTGGCATTAAGTTACGAGTACTTGGGTGAGAAATCCGTCAAAAACATCACAAGGCCAATTAGGATTTACCAAATCAGGATCGATCCGCAGAGTCCCGGACCTGAGAACTGATACCAACGCAATGATCGTCTTTGTAAAGTCTTTTTGAACTGCTCCGTCCCGATGGCACGAGAGTCTCCTCGGGAAAGCGCACGGAGATCTGATTAAATCCCCCCACAACCTTCCTTTGCAAAACGGGGGTAAAGCCCCGCCAAGGACGGGACGAATAAGCGGTGAATCTGACTTGTTAAGAATTGTAAAGCAAATGCAAAAGACTGTAAAAAAGGGTGACTTTCATGGGCAAAAAGGTTCTGCTTGTAGATGACGATCAGAAACTCCTGAAACTCGTAAAGGAGTATCTTGACGGTTATGGATTCCAGGTCGTTACGCTTTCCGATGGTGCCGCCGTGATGAAGACGATTGCAACGCAATCCCCGGACATTGTCTTACTAGATATCATGCTGCCGGGAAAGGATGGTCTGGACATATTGAAGGAGATTAGGGCCGAACATTCTCTGCCTGTGATTATGCTCACGGCGAAGGGAGAAGACGCAGATCGCATCGTAGGATTGGAATTGGGGGCAGATGACTATCTTCCCAAACCCTTTAACCCACGCGAACTCCTGGCGCGGGTGAAAGCTGTTCTGCGGCGGCCCCCCTATCTGGAGGATGAAGAGCGCATAGAAGACCAAACGACGTTGATAAAGGTGGGGGGACTGTCTCTCAATAGAGCCAGACAGAGTCTCCTGGCGGAGGGCAGGGAAGTAGAGCTATCCACTACAGAATACAAGGTGCTTGAGGCACTGATGAAACACCCCAACATGGTCATGACCCGCGATCAACTCATGAGTCTTGCCCGCGGCAGAGATTTCATGGCCTTTGATCGAAGCATCGATGTTCATATCAGCAAATTGAGGGCAAAATTGTCACCTTTTCCCAGTTGCAAGAAATGTATAAAAACCGTGTGGGGGACAGGTTATATGCTGGTGGAGACCCCATGAAGCTAAGCAAGCTTTACGTCAAAATATTTCTTTCTTTTGTCTTGGTTCTCATCGTAACCCTGATCCTGATCTTTGCCCTTTTCGTAGTCGCAGCGGGGAGAGGCTTTCATTCCCGAATGGGTGGATATGTAAAAGCCCATGTGCTCATTACGAAAGAACTGGTGGAAGATAAGATCAAATCAAACCCCGGGGTGCCGATCTCCGAGAATGAAGATCTAAGAAATGTCATTCAGCGACTTGGGCAGGCCTATGCCTCAAAGGTCTGGTTCACAGGAGCAGACGGAAAACCCCTCATTCAGTCATTTTCCGGTGATATCCCGAAAATCCTTCCAGACCGCCGCTGGAAACGCGTTGAGGAATCGACGCATTTTGAATTGTACCACCACATGAAGAGAGGTTGGCAATGGTACGCGATTATACCGACACGAATTGCTGAAGACCGTATGGGACGTCTTCACCTCTTTTTTGAAAAGCCGGAAAAGGAACACCCCGAAGGCTTCGGACTCGGCCTTGTAATCATCGGCCTTGTTGTTGCCATCCTGGTTCTGCCCGTCTCGAGATACATTACGAAGCGCGTCAAAGGATTGAGCGAGTCTGCCTCACGGATTGCAGAAGGGGATCTTTCCCATAGAGCCACGGCGAAAGGGAAAGACGAAATAGGGGAACTGGGTCGCGCGTTCAACCGCATGGCAGACAAATTGGAGAAAATGATTCAAAGTGGCAAGGAGCTGACGGCCAACGTTTCCCATGAGCTACGCAGTCCTCTGGCGAGAATTCGCGTTGCAGAAGAACTCCTCAGAGAAAAATTGGAAGGGATCGATGAACATGATTGGAAGAGACATCTTGACGGCATCCGAGAGGATATTGAGGAACTGGATCGTCTTATAGGGCAGATACTGAATCTGTCAAAGATGGATCTTCACGATGCTCCTTTGACTCTGGAAAATATAGATCCTCTGGAGCTGATCAAAGAGCTTCTGGAGCGATTTGGGCCCGCCATGAGCCAGAAAGGCTTGCGTCTGACAAAGGAGCTGTCATTCGATCCTCCCTTTGTTGCGGACAAGGAGGCGCTGCGAACGGCCCTCTCTAATATTCTCGACAACGCCGTCAAGTTTACACCAGAAAACGGAATGGTGAGCGTGAAAACGCGCTCAAAAGAAGAATTCTTGGAGATCAGCGTCACCAACGCATTCGAGGCCCTATCCCAGGAGGACTTGGAAAAAATCTTCGACCCGTTCCACAGGGCCCAGGACGTCCCAAAGACCGGATCCGGCTTAGGGCTGGCCATCACAAAAAAAATCATCCATAGACATGGTGGGACCATCAAAGCATTCAACACCGAAGAGGGACTGCAGATCCAGATAGAGCTCCCTTCAGGAATTTGTCACGAGAACCATTAATGGAGAGTCCTCAGATGATCTCTCAGGACTAACGCAAAAGAATGATGGTTCCTTGCCTGATTGAGCGCCTGAGGCGACAGGCATTTTAGTGGGCTTCATCTCAAGGGCGCATGCGATCCCTCAGCCATCCATGGAAAAATGACGATGAACGCAGAGGCATCCAGATCCATCGTTTTGGAAATCATGACCCGGTTCGCCGATCTGACAGGGCTTTCCACAGCCGGGAACCCTCCACGGCGTTACTTGTGGACGGATTCCTTTGCAGTGTGCAACTTCCTGGAGCTCTACCGCCAACTGCACGATGAAACTTACAAGAACCTCGCACTGCGCCTGGTGGACCAGGTTCACGAAATCTTAGGTCGGCACCGTGAAGACGACTCGCGAACCGGGTGGGTCAGCGGTCTTAGTGAAGGGGAAGGCAAGATGCATCCCAGCAAAGGGGGGTTGAGGATCGGCAAAAGGATGAACGAAAGGAAGCCGGGGGATCCTTACGACGAACGCCTGGAATGGGACAGGGACGGCCAGTACTATCATTACCTGACCAAATGGATGCACGCTCTCCATCAGGTACATCGCGCCACCGGGGATTCGACTTACCTCGTGTGGGCCATAGAGCTCGCGAAAACCGCCCATGGCAGGTTTACCTATGTTCCCTTTTCAGGGGGTCGAAAACGGATGTACTGGAAAATGAGCATAGACCTCTCCTACCCTCTGGTGGAATCCATGGGGCATCACGACCCTCTCGACGGGTTCATCACGTACCTCGAGCTCCAAGGCGCCGCAGCCAGAGATCCTTCAAGACCCCTGCCGGATCTCCACGGGGAAATTGACGAGATGATCGACATCTGCAAAGGGAAAAATTGGGCCACGGACGATCCGCTCGGTATCGGCGGGCTGCTCAGTGATGCTTACAGATTGGCGCAAATCTCTCTCAACGAAAATCTCAAGCAGGTGGAGCTCATGGCGGATTTATTGGATTCCTCTTTGCCGGGTCTGCAAGCTTGCCTGAAGAACCACACCTGGAATCTTCCCGCGAATTACCGTCTTGCATTTAGAGAGTTTGGATTGGCCATCGGATTGCGGGCGGTTGAAAAGCTACGGATATTGATCCAAAAAAATCCAGGCCTTTTCGGTAAGAGACCTGCAGTCCATTTCCCCTTGCAAGCGCTGACCAAGTACAGGGACTTGACCCGGACCATTGAGGAGTTTTGGCTTGAACCGGGAAATAGAGGGACAGGCACTTGGACGGAGCATCGTGATATCAACATGGTGATGCTGGCGACCACCCTCGCTCCCGGGGGATACCTGGAAATAGGGGAGCCCGGTGAGAAGTGAAGAAACAAGGCCTGGCACAGGAACCGAGCCCTCGGAAGTTAAGGGAGATTCAAGCAGGGATCACACTTTTCCTCTCTCTGTGAAGTTCAAATGTGCCTTTCCAGCCATTGCTCCAGATCGGTCAAAACCATGCGCCTTTGATTCTCGGCTTCATTGTAGATTTCGTGATACAAGCCATCATAGAAATGCAGGGTCTTATCGGAGACCGTGAGCTTTTGGAAAAAGATTTTCGAACTGTTCGCATCCACCAGACGATCGTCCCCGGCCACCTGCATGAGCACCGGGACTTCTATCTTCCAGGCCAGTTCATTTACCCTTTCCATGGCCCCCAGGAACTCCGTAAACCAGCGGGCACTGACCCTGTCGTGGACAAGGGGATCGCTTTCATAGGCCCGGACCACCTTTCCATCGTGGCTGATTTTGGTGGCATCCAAACCATTGTTGAGGCTCAAACCAGGCCAAATGCCGGACATGATTTTCCCGAGAGCGCTCTTGATGGCGGGGACTCTCACTCTCATTCCCAGGCCCGGCGAGGAGGTGATCAAGCCGTCCACGCTTTGCGGATGGCGTATGGCGAAATCGATGGCGATGAGCCCGCCCATGCTGTGACCCAGGAGAAAACACTTGCTCCCTGAGGGCGTGTCTTTCCTTACCAGATTCAAGAAGGATCCCACGTCATCCGGGTACTCACCAAAAGACAAGATATGACCCCTTTTGCCATCGCTGCGGCCATGACCCCGATGATCCAGGGCCCAGATGGATATCCCTTTTGGAAGGAGCCTGTCCACCACGTGACCGTAGCGGCCGGAGTGCTCCCCGAGACCGTGAACGATCACAAGGCTGGCTCGTTCGCTGGGCGCCCGAGCATTCCGGTAGAAAATATTCAATCCGTCCCCGCTCTTAAAAGTCCCCGTGTTTTCCAAGAATTCACCACTCATGGCCTTTCCTCCTGATCGCCGATCCCCAGGCAGGTGAAACATCCTGGCTCGATGAAAACCGCGCTGAGGATCCACCCTTCGGCCGGGCCGGCGATAATCCCGGAATCGCCCCTCATTTCTTCAGGTGAAGCCTCACGACCTCCCCTCCTCTTCCCGTTCAAAAAATCGGTGGAATTCTGGGGGCAACTCCCTATAATCCGCCAGCGCCGCCTGTCCGCTCAGGTCAACGGAATTGTAGGTATGCCAGTAAAGCACCGCATCTTTTCTTCCCGCCCTATTTTTCATGAAATCGAGCACCGCAGCAAACGCTTTTGATGTGTAGGTGGGATCCAACCCGATCCCTTCCCTTTCCCTCATGAGGAGGAGGGCTCTGGAACCCTCCTCGGTGGGATACCCGTATCCTCTTCCAAAATACCCGTCCAGCACCTGAGGAACCCTCATCCGGATTTTTGGAGCTTCGGAAGCGTTTGATTTCAAAAAATCATAGGTTTTCACCATCAGCGAGCGAACCATCCTGGAATTTGCGATGGGAAACGGTCCCAGGTGCGACGCTGCTACCCTGACGCCCATGATGACGGATTTCAGTCCGGCCAAGAGAGCCCCCAGAGCTAAACCGGCTGCAGTTCCCGCGGAGCCTAAGGGGCAGAAAATATGGCTGGGCTCAGGAATAAGGCCCTCCTCGATCTGCGTCTTGAGTTCAAGCGCTGCGTTCACATACCCAAGCGCTCCGATCGGAGTTGAACCTCCAGCATAGAGGAAATAAGCCCGTGGGTTTCTTAGCCGCTCTTTCACATAGAATTCAATTCCCGCCCCGAACACACCCCCCGCAGCGACCAGCCTGGCCCCATATCGGTGAAAAAGAAGCAGGTTCTCTTTCACATGGCCGGTCACAGGCTGATCGAACAGAATCAGCGAGCAGCGGAAGCCGCGCCGCCTGCAAAAAATGGCGGTTGCAAGCCCATGATTGGTTCCCAGTCCTCCCAGGGTCACCACATGGGATTTTCGTCTCCTCCCCACTTCCCCAAGGATGAATTCGAGTTTGCGGATCTTGTTGCCGCCGTAAACGGGAGAAGTCAAATCGTCCCGTTTTATCCACAGATTGCTGTAAGGCAACCGTTGCAGGCCGTGGACCGGCGTGGGGAAAGAGCCCAGCGGAATCCAACCCACCTTTTCTCTTAGTTGAGGGAATTTCTCAAACAAAATCGGAATATTTTCCCCCATGGCCAATCCTTCACCCCCCTCGCTCGGAAACCGCCGATGCTCAACCCCAAAACGGCCTTGAAAAGAGGAATCTTTTTAGCTATAAGGCCGATGGGTTTTGGTGCTGAATCTGTAGAGGCTCGGAGGATCTTGAAAATGCGAAACCACGGAAAGTTCCTGATTGGGTTCATCCTGATTTTCCTGATCGTCTCAGGCGCAAACTCCCGGATGGGGGAAGCTCCCGGCGAGGAGGTCGCCTTCGGGAACGCAGGAGTTCATGAATATAACCTTCCCGCCGGTGCGTCTGTGGCCCTGAAGGCCGTGGTCAAACCCGGTCAGACTCTTTCGACAATCCTCCTCTCCCATCATGTCCCCTACGAGACCATCCACGCCCTAGCCCTGAAATCGAGAGGGATCTTTGATCTCCGCAAGATGCGCGCAGGCAATGCGTACCTTCTCGTCAAAGGCTCGAATTCGGACACCCATCCCAGTTATTTAGTGTACGAACAGGATCCTGTCAATTACCTGCTTTTCAAGCTGGAGGAACCCGTAGGGGTTTACAAGGGCAGAAAAGAGGTGAAAATTCGGGTGAGAGAGCTCTCGGGAGTCATTGACAATTCCCTGGCCGAAAGCCTGGGAAATGAACAATTCGCCGATGAACTCGCGCTGAAACTCTCGGAGATCTACGCATGGTCAATCGATTTTTATCATCTGCAGAAAGGGGATCATTTCAAGGTGATCTTCGAGGAGGAACAGTTGGGCAATCATCCCGTCGGCCTCGGGAAAATCCTTGCGGCCAGGATGCATCACCGCGCTCACGACTACTACGCATTCTACTTTGAGCAGGATTTGCGAGGGAGATATTTCGACGAGAACGGCCGCAGCGTCGAAAAAGCCTTCCTCAAATGCCCCCTCCGATATGCCAGGATTAGTTCGCGTTTTTCAAAAAGGCGGCTGCATCCCATCTTGAAGAAGCCCAGGCCTCACTTGGGGGTCGATTATGCGGCCCCGACGGGAACACCCATCATGAGCGTGGGGGACGGGCTCATCTCCGAATGCGCCCACAAGGAAGACTGCGGCAAATACGTGACGGTGAGGCATAACCATCTTTACTCCACCCAGTACTTCCATATGTCGAGGATCGCCAGGGGGATGAAGCCCGGCGTGCGAGTCAAGCAAGGGGATATCATCGGGTATGTGGGCAGCACGGGATTGGCCACCGGCCCGCATGTCGAATTCAGGCTTTTGAAAAACGGAGACCCTGTGAACCCGCTGAAGGAAGAGATGCCCCCTTCCGAACCCGTTAGGGATGAAAACCTGGAGGCTTTCCGGGACCGAGTGGCCGAGCTCAGGAAATCTCTTGACGCTGTGGAAGTGGCTGAGGTTCTGTAGCGGTCAAGGCTGCTTTTCTCTTCCTTTTGAAGGGGCGCCCAATGCCCGCGTGGCCTTGCCTGCGCTCCTTTCGCCAAAGGCCCGCGTAATTTTGTGGCTCAAATCAAACTGCAGGCCACTTTTGCCAGGTTTCCGCAGACATCTTTCCGCCTGACCGCCTCTGGAGAGCTGGCAATCCCCGCCAGTCCCCTCGCATAAACTCCCTGTGCGATCGAAGCGAGTCGGAAGATAGACAGGATGACATAAAATCGCCAGTTTTCAATGGAATCTCGACCCGTCCGCCGGCAGTAGGCTCGAACGTATTCTTCCTCCGTGGGGATTCCATGGGCGACATAATCGATATTGGAGATATCGCCACGATCCTCGTCCCCAAAGTAGTACATCAGGCAATTGTAGGCCAGGTCGCAGAGGGGGTGGCCCAGGGTGCACAATTCCCAATCGAGCACAGCCGAGACCTTGGGCTCGCTCGGATGAACAATCATGTTCCCAAGACGATAATCTCCATGGGCGATGGTGGTCTCATCTTCATCAGGAATATTGGCCGGCAGCCACGCGATAAGACGATCCATATCCGGTATCTCTTCGGTTTTGGTGGCATTGTATCCCTTGGTCGCGCGTCGAATTTGGCGCATCACGTAGCCCCCCTCGGGGCCAAAATCTCCCAAACCGACGGCTCTATAATCCACTTTATGAAGCCTGGAGAGCACATCATTCATGGCGTCGAATATGAGACCCCGCTCTTCCGGCGGCATACCCGGCAAATCGATACGAATGAAGATCCTTCCTTCCACGTAATCCATGATATAAAAAGCCGTTCCGATCACGGAGTCGTCCTCGCACAACGCATAGGTCTTTGCAACGGGTACGTCCGTATGGGACAGGGCGGTGATGACTCGATATTCCCGGTCCACCGCATGGGCGGATGGCAATAGTTTTCCGGGTGGCTTTTTTCGCATCACATACCGCTTACCGTTCCCGTCGGTCAGCAGAAAGGTGGGATTGGACATCCCTTCAACAAACTGCTGGACTCCCAGCGGTCCTCCATACCCGTCAACAGACCGCTCCATGTATCTGTGCAGCGCCTTTTCATCGAAACGATGGTTTTCTAACACAGGAATCACATCCTGTCCTCTCATTTGTCCCCCCTCCATTGGCATGGCCCGAGTTTCGGCTTCCTTCTCACCATTGGGCGGATCATAATCGCGAGCTCCCACTCTGCCGAGGTCACAGGCTTCCGATTTTCAACTTCAAGACCATATCTTTCGATCTTGCAATGGTCACCTGCTCATCTTCGTCCAATAGCACACTGCCCTTCAGGCTGAATACAAACCCACCTTCTTCCAGTCCGCTCAGTGCGTTCATCTTTATCTTGTAGTGGACCAAGATCTGTTTCCCGCTAACGATTCTCCTTTCGCCGATGACCATTCGACTATCTCTAACCTCGATATCTCCCTCGAAACGTAACTGCACTTGCTCTTTACCCTTTTCCAGCTCCGTTTGCACCAAAAAATTTTCCGTGGCCGTGAGAATGGTAAACCCCTCGCTCGTGTCGGCAGATTCCAGCACCAGGTTGATCGCCAGGTTTTTTCCAAGCCGCCGAACTTCCTCCTTTCCCGGCGCAATCTCCACAGCGCTTTGTTGTCCTGAAGCCCATTGCACGGGGAAAACGACCAGGGCAAGACCGACCACCCAAACCAGCAATTGTTTCAGCATCTCTTCGCTCCTCTTTTTAAGCACGGATTCTTCACCGGCCGAGCATCCCCGGGATGCGAGCGTTTCACCCTCCCATGTACCCGGAAGGCCAGGAATACCCCAGATGCGGTGCACTCGGCCCGCGAAGCACCCGGTTTTGTAATTCCAAAAAGCCCTCTGGGGAAATCAGTCAGGCACTTTTGGCCCGTCGTCTCTTCCGCATTGAACAACTTCAAGAGTACGGGGAAGAAGAATCCCCTCTTTCCGTACAGGCATGTGCAGGACGAAGTGAGAGCAAGAACGACCTTTTCGGAGTTGAAGTATGGAGGAATTTCACCTTGCGTGTCAATAACAAATGGGGACGATCGAGGGCATGGCGCCGGGCCTGAATTTCAGGAAAGGATCCGGGCTCAGAGCAGATGGCTTTGAGGTAGTGTCCATCCATAAATAGATTTTGATATTGACGAACACTAGCGTCAGTTTCCAATTCAGAAATGAGCAATTTTTCGCAAGATCAAGTCGAAGATCCCGCTCTCTGGGCGGGGGAAGCCAAGGGGTTGCGCGGAGACGTATCCCGCCATCGGCGGGACACAAGCAACCCAGCGGACTGATGCCGATATTGCGGAAAAGGGCCATTTCTGGATTGAAACAAGGGAGCAACCCTTAAGGGTGCTGGAGTCTCGAGCGCCGGACAGCAAGGTCTGTTTGTGTCAGTGGTTGCTTACATGGAGATGAAGCTTTTGGCGCGAGGGGTTACACGGCCCTTTCAGCATAACAGTATTTTGGAAATACAGTATTCACCCCATTTATTCCGTTCACCGAGAATAATAAGGTGAAAATTGAATTTAGGGAGACCGCCCGCAATATGCAATCCGTGAGCGACTCTTCCTCATGGACATCTGGACTGGAACAGAACGTGTGGCGGGCTAGTTTTTCGTCACAAGCCGGACCGCGGATTGGGATATCTCTCGTCAACCGGTCCTCGCTAATGCCATCTTGACACTATGACTCGGAGGGTATTCGCCCTGGAACGTGACTGCTGTCCCTCCTAAGCATTTTTCCGGGCGGAATGGATAGTTCCACGAAACAACCAGTTGGCCGAGGGTGAAAAACCATCCGTTTCAGAAAGGATTCGGCGCGGTTTCCGCAAACGGGATCCTCCCAATTCGCGCTCCGTGTCAATTACGATGGAAACTTTTGTCATGAAAGGAGGCCCATATGGATTTTGCCGGCTATTTTAAGACGATCTCTCAATGGTTCATGACCAGCGGCTTAAGGATTGTCCTGATCGTAATTCTAACCCTTATCGCCTTGAAGGTGGCCCGGTTTCTCTCTGTCAGGATCTTTACTCTAAAAAAAGAGCGTGATATTGAATTCCAGAAACGTGCCGACACCCTGAGCGCGGTGATTCGTTATGTCCTGGTCGTCGGCATTCTCATCGTTGCCGCGATGACGGTGATGGGGGAACTGGGCATTGAGATCGGACCCATACTGGCTGCTGCCGGTATCGTAGGCCTGGCTGTCGGCTTTGGCGCGCAAAATCTGGTCCAGGACGTCATCAGCGGATTCTTCATCCTGTTGGAAAACCAGATTCGTGTGGGGGACGTGGTACAGATCGCGGACAAAGGCGGCGTGGTCGAAAGAATGACCTTGAGGATGGTGGTTCTGAGGGACCTCGCCGGGAACGTCCACTATGTCCGGAACGGTCAAATTCAAGTGGTCACAAACATGACCAAGGATTATGGACGGTATGTCTTCGACATTGGCGTGGCCTACCGCGAGGATGTGGACGAAGTGATTGAAGTGGTCAAAGAGGTGGATGCAGATCTGCGCAACGACCCGAACTTCAAGGACTATATCCTTGAACCCATTGAAATCCTGGGACTGGACCAATTTGCTGATTCAGCGGTGATCATAAAGGCTCGGACTAAGACGAAGCCCATCATGCAGTGGACTGTGGGGCGTGAATTCAATAGGCGGCTGAAGAAGAAATTCGATGAAAAGAACATCGAGATCCCATTTCCCCACGTGACCTTGTACATGGGACAGGACAAAGAAGGCAATTCTCCTCCGGTCCATGTTGTAACCAACCAGGGGAGGGCCAAGAACGCCTGAACACAGCGTTCTTCTTCTTTTAGACCTTCGTTTTGGGACAAAAGCCTCTCTCTACCTCGGGAAGCGCTTTTTCACCTCCACATGGGATTTGACCCCATGTGTCCAGCAAAAAATATGGGACACCCACAGTCATTTGAAGGGCGGCAGGGGGCATTTCACGAACCTTCTTAAATCCCCCTCGATCCCCCTTTTTTAAAGGGGGAAGTCAAGGGGATTCCTTTGCCGGAAAAGGCTTTCATGAAAATGCTGCAAAAAAATATCGACTCTGGACACCTATGATCGAAGGACCGAAATCCAAATGACCGAAACCGCCTTTCACACCAATCACTCTCACGCGCCGGTGAGGAAGGTTTCTTTGTAGCCGCATGGCCGTGCCCATGGGACGTGGTCTCATACGGTGAAATGAGGCCGGGCATTCAACAACTTGATATGGCCGGATGTTTTGCTATGGTCTTCGTTCTCCGCAACCGCTCCTCCACATCCCCGTAAAGGACCAGTTCCTCAATTTCGAAGTCTTCAAAACTGGGGTGGATCGCTCCCAGTGTCTTTCGAAACGCGCGGATATTTTTAGGAGGAGAAAAACTGATCATGACAGCAGGGTGAACCTGGGCGCCGGAGCGGAGGAGATTCGTTAACGCCTGAAGCTGAAGGGCAAAGCCGGAAGGCTCTGCCCCGGTCAGTTTGGAAAACTCCTCTTCGTTTGTCCCCTTGATGCTCACTCGCGTGGAAACATTTTCGAAGACGGCGAGATCCCGGGCGTAGGACTGGTCCTGGCCGATCAGGATGCCGTTGGTTTCCAGGATGAATTTGATGTTGCGGGGAATCCGCTTTAAAACCTCAAGCAGATGTTCTCTCCCAATGGTGGGCTCGTTTCCGCTGATCCGCACGAGGCGAAAGCGTTTCCTCCTGGCAAGGCCCGTGAGCGTTCCGGCTACCTGCTCCGGAGAATAGAATTTACCGAACAGCTCCGGCCGAACCACCTCTCGCCACGACCAGCAAAAGATACAGCGCAAGCAGCATCCCACACAATCGGCCGTCGCGATTCCCCCGTAGAATCTCGCAGGCCTGAAGCGATAGTATTTTCTCCGATCGCCTTTGAAAACAATACCTGCCGCCTCTTCCGCTCTTTTCAACGGATCATACATTTCACCGCTCTACCGAGCCATGGCTCACCATGGAGCATTTGATGCCGAGGCGGAATCCTTGTAATGGGGTGCAGTCCACCTTTAAGCTGATTTAATCCCGCCTCGGGGTGCCTCTACCAGGCTCGCGGATTCATAGAACCCTCGTATCCCAGCAGCACATCATAAAGATCGATTCTCCGGTCTTTGATCAAATCGGCAAATTTCGTCCAGATCGTATACCTTGCATCGATCACGTTAATATCCGCCACGATGATTTCTTCCTTGTCCCAACTCGCCCTTTTGATGGTCCCGTTGGGTCCGGCGATGTTGCTCAAGCCCAGGAAGGTGCATCCCCTCTCCGTTCCCACCCTGTCGCTGGACACGATGAACATGGCATTGCAGTGTGCAAATGCAGAGTGCATGTCCGCAGAAATCGGCTTTTCCTCCGTGATGACACCGGGAACATAGACCCAGTTCGTAGGATTGAGCGCTAGGTCCGCACCCTGGAGCCTGATGATTCGCGTGGTTTCCGGAAACCAGCCATCATAACAGATGAAGATCCCCACGCGCCCAAAGGGGAGGTCAAAGACAGGAAATCCCAGGTCTCCATGTTCGAAGAAAATCTTTTCTTCGTCCCAGAGGTGAACCTTACGGTATTTCCCTATGTAACCCTCGGGGCCGACAAGGACCGCGCTGTTGTAAAGGACTTTGCCCCCCAGTTCGGTAATCCCGGAACAGATGTATAGGTTCTTTTCTCTTGCCTTTTTGATCAGCAGATCGGTGGTGGCTCCTCCGGGGACAGGCTCTGCAAGGGAGAACGCCTCCTGTCGGCTGTTAAAGATATAGCCCGTGTTTGCCAGTTCAGGAAGCACGACCACATTCACCCCGAGATTGGCCGCTCTATCTATGAATTCGCTCATCTTTCCGAGATTATAAGCTTTATCCCCAACGTGGGGCTCTATTTGACATGCCGCCACCTTGATCACGGCCTCCTTTCCCTTGACACGTTCACCGGGATAGGGAGGCGGCGCCTCCGCTACGCACACCTGAGATCCAAAAACGATAAGTAACAAAACTCCACACAGCGCAAAAAAGAATCTCGTCGCTTTCATGTTTCTCCCTCCTTTCGGCTTGTTGATGAGTTGGACTGCACCCCAAAGACAAACCGCAAAACTGTTAGAAGGTTTTGGTGAAAGTGAGATACCCGCTAGCTTCAACTCGGAAATGCCGTAAGGGTCTTCCTCCCTCGAATATTCCCGGGAACGGGAGACGAGGGGGTTAAGTGGAGTCTCCCCCCTCCCTTTGCCCCTCCCAGCCAGGGAGGGGAATTACCGGATGGAAACCAGGTAGCTTCGCAATTCTATGGTTTGTGCGGGCACTTATCTTCAACCCGCTTGAGAAGCCTTTCACAGGCAAAGTTAAGGGGGAAAGAAGCTTTTGAATTATTTTCTCCTGACAAAGCGACCTGCCAGGAGAGAGATGGAATGATTTTGAAGGGCTCCTCCACGGGTGATCTCCAGTCGGAGTTTTCCAGACGTTAAGGGTCTCTTTGCTCTAGCAGCCTGTCGGACTTAAAGCTCCAACGCGGCTTATACGCCGGAAGAGATTTTCTTGCCGGTGCACGATTCCGGTTTGATTATGTGAACCCTAAGGGCTCGTGGGTTCAGTGTTAGGTTCCGTT